>WNGJ01001358.1_pt2 | contig 46573 bp, 39 predicted proteins | sample 5400611 | NCBI WGS metagenome assembly WNGJ01 (sample SAMN13153375, study PRJNA577476) | soil metagenome | isolation source: 40 cm soil or saprolite under Garry oak tree replicate 1 | place: USA:California | collected 2016-06-15
CGGCTTCACGTCGTGGCTGCCGTCGTCGGCCATCGCCGAGGGCGTCTACTTCGGGATCCGCGTCAACGGCCGGCTCGTGTCGGCGGCCGGCACTCACGTCATCAGTCCGTCCGCGCGCCTGGGGGTTGTCGGCAACGTGCTGACGCATGTCGACTATCGCGGCCGGGGATATGCGACCGCGGTGACCGGCGCAGTCACGGCAGAGCTGCTTCGGACGTGCGATCAGGTGGTCCTCAACGTCCGCTCGGATAACCCACCTGCCCTCCAGGCCTATCGGCGCCTCGGATACGCGGAGCACGTCCGCTTCGAGGAGCGCCTGATTCATCGCCTTGGCGCCACGTGGCCGGGCCTGCCCGCGGCCATACGCCGCCTCTTTACCCCGCGCAAGGAGTTCGACCGCCGATGACCTCATCCTCCGCGACTGCCGGCTCCCCGGCCGGGAGCGCCACCGCAGACCTGCCGGCACACGACCTATCGGACTTATCGCTGGTCGACGAAGGAGTTCGGCGCATCGAATGGGCCGAACGCGAAATGCCGGTGCTGCGGCTGATCCGGCAGCGTTTCTCGACCGACCGTCCGCTCGACGGCTTGCGCATCGGCGCGTGCCTGCACGTGACGACCGAGACGGCGAACCTCATGCGAACGCTCCAGGCGGGCGGTGCCACGGTGACGCTGTGCGCCTCGAACCCACTGTCGACCAAGGACGACGTTGCGGCCGCCCTGGTCGCTCGATTCGGCATCTCGACCTTTGCCCGGCGCGGCGAGGATCGCGACACGTACTACGCGCACCTGGAGGCCGTCGCCGACATGCATCCGCAGCTCACCATGGACGACGGATGTGATCTCGTGTCGTTGCTCCACAGCTCCCGGCCGGCGCAGCTGGACGAGGTCCTGGCCGGCACCGAAGAGACGACGACCGGTGTCATCCGCCTTCGCGCGATGGCCGCAGACGGCGCACTTGCATTCCCGGTCATCGCGGTCAACGAGGCGCTGACAAAGCATCTCTTCGATAACCGTTATGGCACCGGCCAGTCCACGGTCGACGGCATTCTGCGCGCGACCAACATCCTCCTTGCCGGCAGGAAGGTGGTCATCGCCGGCTACGGCTGGGTCGGGCGGGGCATCGCATCACGCATGGCCGGGATGGGAGCGCACGTTGCGGTCATCGAGGTCGACCCGATCCGGGCTCTCGAGGCGCTCATGGACGGCTACGTGGTGATGACTGTCGGAGAGGCGGCGCCGTGGGGCGAGCTGTTCATCACGGCCACGGGCAACGTCAACGTGTTCCGGCGCGAGCACTTCGCCGCGATGCTCGATGGCGCGATCATGGCCAACAGCGGGCATTTCGATGCCGAGCTTGATCTTGCGGCGCTGCGCGAGATGGCAGAGGGCCACGTCCGAGAGGTTCGCGACAATGTCCAGGAGTTCGACGTTGGCGGAAAGAAGCTGAACCTGCTGGCGGAGGGCAGGCTCGTCAACCTGAGCGCGGCCGAGGGCCACCCGGCGGCCGTGATGGACATGAGCTTCGCCAACCAGGCCCTGTCTGCCGAGTACGTGGCCGCACATCACACCGAGCTGGAGGACCGTGTTTACGTGGTTCCCGAAGCCATCGATGCTGAGGTCGCCCGCCTCAAGCTTGCGGCTCTGGGCATCACGCTCGACCCGATGACCGTCGAGCAGGCCGAATACGTCGCCTCCTGGAAGCACGGAACCTGACCGAGGTCAACCGGCCAGCACGCGCAGTCGCTCCAGCCCTTCCCAGACGTCCACGAATCGAGTAGTCAGCGGGGAGAGGCCAAATCGGATCGAGTCCGGCGCCCGAAAATCAACGATGACATTCCGCTCGGCGAGGCGCCCAGACAGCGCTCGGCCGTCCGGGTGACGGAGGGCGATGTGAGCTCCTCGACGGGCTGATTCGCGAGGGCTGCCGAGGCTGAAGCCCGGCGGCCGCAACCAGGCGTCATGGAGTCCGATCGCCAGTTCGGTCAGGGCAACGGCCTTGGCCCGGATGGCGTCGATGCCGGCTGCCGCGCAGAGGCGCGCTCCTTCCTCGACGGCAACGAGTCCGGGGACGGACGGCGTTCCGACCTGCCAGGCCGCGATTCCCGGCTGCGGATCGTACTCGGGTCCCATTGCCAGGAAGTCGCGTTGCCCGAACCAGCCCTGGATTGGGTTGCGCAGCTCCTCCTGGAGCTCTCGACGAACGTACAGGAATGCCGGCGAGCCGGGACCGCCATTGAGGTACTTGTAGGTGCAGCCCACGGCCAGATCGACACCGTGCTCCTGGACGCCGACCGGCACGGATGCGACCGAGTGGCTCAGGTCCCACAGGACAAGCGCGCCGGCGTCGTGACCGAGGCGGGTGATCGCCGGCAGGTCGGCAACCGATGCCGAGCGATAGTTGACGTGGCTGAGGGTGACGAGTGCTACGTCGTCGTCAACGGCCTGCGCAATGTCTGCCACTCGAGGGCCTTCGACCGGGTCTGGATCGAGCCACCGAATGGCAAGGCCACGGGCTCGTGCCAGCCCTTGCAGTACGTATCGGTCGGTCGGGAAGTTGGCGCGGTCGGTGACGATCGCGGTGCGGCCCGGGCGGGCACCCAGAGCCGCAGTCGCGAGCCGGTAGAAGTTCACGGTCGTCGAATCGGCCACGATCACCTCGCCCGGCATGGCGCCGATGAGCTCGGTTCCGATGAGATCGCCGACATCCGCCGGCAGGCCCGGCCAGCGATCCCATCCGCGCACGAGGTCCCCGCCCCACTCCTGGCGGACCAGATGCTGCAGCCGAGCGACCGTTGCGATCGGCAGGCGTCCGAGCGAGTTCCCGTCGAGGTAGATGAGGTCCGGGTCGTCGATGACGAACCGGTCACGGAAGGGCGCCAGCGGATCGGCCGCGTCCAACGCCTCCGCGAACGCTCGCGAGGTTGTATCGGCAACCGTGCTCACGGACGGGAGTCTATGTCTGCCGCACGGGTCCGAGTTCACGTGACCCCGTGCTACCCTGCCACCGGCATTGGCGGCATCTCATTCAGCGCAGGCTCGCCGCCCACTCCCAGTCGCAAGAGCGGAGCAGCATGGCCAGCATCGTCGACGCAGAGCAGTACCTGTTCACCTCCGAATCGGTGACCGAGGGTCACCCCGACAAGATGTGCGATCAGGTGAGCGACGCGATCCTCGACGCGATCATCGCCGCCGATCCGAATGCGCGGGTTGCCTGCGAGACCGCAACCACCACGGGCCTGGTGATGGTCCTCGGAGAGATCAGCACAACGACCTATGTCGACTTCCAGGCCGTGGTCCGGGACACCGTCCGGGAAGTCGGCTATACCCGTGCCGACTACGGCTTCGACTACCTGACCTGCGGCACGCTCGTGAGCATCAAGGAGCAGTCGAGTGACATCTCCATGGGCGTCGACTCGGCCCTCGAGGTGCGCGAGGACGCAGCACCGTCCTACGAGCTGGGCGCCGGCGACCAGGGAATGATGTTCGGCTTCGCGTGCCGGGAGACGCCCGAGCTGATGCCGCTCCCGATCGCCCTGGCCCACCGCATGGCGCGACGGCTCGCCGAGGTCCGCAAGAGCGGCCAGCTGCCGTACCTGCGGCCGGACGGCAAGACGCAGGTGACCGTCGAATACGAGCGCGGAATCCCGAAGCGCATCAGGACCGTGGTCGTCTCAGCCCAGCACGACCCTGACGCGAGGCAGGAGCGCATTCGTTCGGACATCGTCGAGACCGTCATCCTGCCGACAATCCCGCGGGAGCTGCGAGCCAGCGACCCGATCATGCACGTCAATCCGACCGGGCGGTTCGTCACAGGTGGCCCCATGGGCGACGCCGGCCTTACGGGCCGCAAGATCATCGTCGACAGCTATGGCGGAATGGCTCGCCACGGCGGCGGAGCCTTCAGTGGCAAGGACCCCACGAAGGTCGACCGGTCGGCCGCGTATGCGGCACGCTGGGTTGCCAAGAACGTGGTTGCCGCGGGCCTCGCCGACCGGTTCGAGGTCGAGGTTGCCTATGGCATCGGCATCGCCCGGCCGATCAGCCTCCAGGTCGAGTCGTTCGGAACCGGGCGGCTGCCCGACGAGAAGATCCAGGCGATCATCGAGCGCCAGTTCGACCTGCGCCCGGCCGCAATCATCGACGCCCTGGACCTTCGCCGACCCATCTACCGCCAGACGGCTTCCTACGGCCATTTCGGTCGTCCGGATCTCGACCTTCCATGGGAGCGAACAGACAAGGCATCGCTCCTCGCGGACGAGGCCGGACTGGCGAGACCGACCGAACAACCCGTCGCCGCGGCCGGTTAGCCCGCCTCCCTGCGAGGCGCAATCTCTGGCGAGGCGCCAACTCCCCGGCGAGGAGCCGCCGGGACCTAGAATGGGCGGCCATGTATGCAGTGATCCTGGCTGGCGGAGGCGGGACCCGGCTCTGGCCGCTCAGCTCACCTGGTCGCCCAAAGCCTTTCCTGCCGCTGCTCGGGGAGCGCTCGCTTCTCCAGCTCACGGTGGACCGACTCCGCGACGTGGTCCGTCCAGAGGACATCTTCGTCGTGACCGATCGTCGTTACGGGGGCATCGTGCGGATGCAGCTGCCCGCGGTGAGGGTGGTGCCCGAGCCCGTCGGTCGGAACACCGCCGCCGCCATCGCCCTGGCGACGGTGAGCCTCGAACGCCCGGAAGACGAGGTGATGCTCGTCCTGCCGGCCGATCACTGGATCTCGAACGTCGATCAGTTCCAGGCGGTGCTGCAGGGTGGGGGCCGTCTCGCAGACGGCCTTTTCGACCTCGACGAACCGCTCGTGACGCTAGGCATCCAGCCCGAAGGACCGTCCACCGATTACGGTTACCTCCTTCCGAACCTGGACCGCGCCGCGACCCTCCACGGGCTGCAGGTCTATCCCCTCGAGGCCTTCGAGGAGAAGCCGACCGAGGCTCGAGCACGCCAGCTCTTCGGCATGTCCGGCACGGCCTGGAACGCAGGGATCTTCCTGTGGCAGCGACGCACGATCCGTGCGGCCCTCGAGCGCTACACGTCGCTGCTGACCGTCATCGGGCCGGCAGCAGGCTCGGAGCTCGCGCTCGGGATGGCCTTCGAGCACATCACACCCTTGTCGATCGATCGCGCCGTCATGGAAGGCGCCGCGCAGGACCACCACGTCGTCATGGCCTCGATGGACGTTGGCTGGAGCGACATCGGGAATTGGACGGCGCTGCTCGACGCACTGCCCGGCCACCGCGCGCAAGGAGCCCGGGGCCGAGTCGTGGCACCTGGCGAAGCGGTCGAGCTCGGTGAGGACGACGTCCTCGTGCATTCGGCCAACGGCCACCTGACCCTGACCCTCGGCCCGCACGAGGGACTTCGCTCCGAGACACCGGTGGCACTGTTAACCGGCGCGCGGGCCGACGAGGCCGCCCTGGGGGCCTTGCTCGATCGGGTCTCGGCACAGGAGGCGCGACTGTGACCGACATCGCCACGGCTCCGGCCGCGACCCAGATCGTCTTCGGCACCGATGGCTGGCGAGCGCGGATCGCGGACGAATACACCTTCGACAACGTGCGCCGCTGCGCCGACGGCGTGGCGCGTTACGTCTCCGAGCGGGGCGAGCAGGCCAAGGGCGTGGTGATCGCCTACGACCGGCGCTTCGCCTCGGAGCACTTCGCGATCGCCGCCGCCGAGGTGCTCCTGGCCCAGGACATCCCCGTGGCCTACGCGGTCCACGCCGTGCCGACCCAGATGTCGTCCTATGAGGTGGTCGAGCGGAAGGCGGCTGCAGGCATCGTGATCACCGCCAGCCACAATCCCTGGACGGACAACGGGTTCAAGGTGAAGTCACCCGCCGGATCCGCGGCCGGTCCGGACATCCTGAAAGTGCTCGAGGCGACGATCGCCGAGAACGGCGGCCGGGCAATCGAGCGGCGCCCGTTCGCGGACGCCGAGAAGGCGGGCATGGTCGAGCGCTACGATCCGTACCCGGGCTACCAGCGGTTCCTGCGACGGACGGTCGACCTGGACGCCGTTCGCGCCGCGGACGTGCACGTCCTGGTGGAGCCCATGTGGGGAGCGGGTGCCGGATGGCTGTCGAGCCTGCTCGCTGGCGGAAAGATCCGTGTAACGGAGATCCACCAGGAGCGGAACCCGTATTTCGGCGGCGTCAACCCGGAGCCCATTCGCCCGAACATCGACGAGGCACTGGGCATGCTCTCCCGTGGCGGGTTCGACCTGGGCCTCCTGCTGGACGGCGATGCCGACCGCGCGGGAGCAGCGGACGAGCGCGGGACCTTCATCCACCAGCTCGAGGTGACCGGCCTGCTGATGTACTACCTCGCGGAGTACCGCGGCCTGCGCCAGCCGGTCGTCAAGAGCGTCAACAACACGTCCATGGCGGAGCGTCTCGGGGAGCACTACGGGATAAAGGTCTACGAGACGTCGGTCGGCTTCAAGTACATCGGGCCCAAGATGATCGAGACCGGCGCCATGATGGGCGGCGAGGAGTCGGGCGGGTTCGGGTTCGGGATGCACCTGCCGGAACGCGATGGCATCTACGCCGACCTGCTCCTGCTCGACCTGTTCCTGCGCGAGAAGGCCGCCGGTCGGTGGCCGGTGTCCAGGGCCCTCGAACACTTCCACGAGATTGCCGGGCCCTCCTTCTACCGGCGCATCGACGTGCATGTCGACCGGGCCGGCTATCCCGCGATCAAGGACCACCTCCTCAACGGGCTGCGCCAGGAGCCGCCCGCAGAGCTTGCCGGCCGCAAGGTCACCAGCGTCGTTCCACTGGCCACCAACGACGGCTTCAAGTTTTTCCTCGACGATGGTTCGTGGGTGTTGATCCGAACGAGCGGAACCGAGCCGCTGGTTCGCGTCTACACCGAGGCAACGTCCGCCGATGCTCGCGATGCCCTCGTCACCGTGGGCGAGCAGATGGTCCGCGGCGCATGAGTCGTCAGCCGGGCGTGAGCAGCCCGGGGCCCGGCCAGGGCGCGAGCGAGGCGCGGGTCGTTCCCAAGCCCTGGGGCCACGAGCTGATCTGGGTTCACACCGACAAGTACGTCGGCAAGATCCTCGTCATCGAGGCGGGCAAGCGCCTGTCGATGCAGTATCACCGCAAGAAGGATGAGTCGATCTACGTCCTGTCCGGTCGGCTCCGCCTCCACCTGGAGGACGACGCCGGTTCGATCGAGGTCAGCGACCTGGGACCTGGCGAGTTCGCACGGGTCCCGGTCGGGCGCCGCCACCGCTACGAAGGAGTCGAGCGAGTCGAGGTCATGGAGGTCTCGACGCCCGAGCTCGACGACGTCGTCCGGCTGGACGACGACTACGGCCGTGAGGGGACCTCGGAGGCGTAAACCTCGAGCAAATGGCGTCGGAGACCTCCGCCTCGGACCTAGGTGGACGAGGGGTGGTACGGCAGGGAGGGTGGCGATTGGGACCCTCGTTGCCGGACGGCACCGGCCTACCGGCGGCCCGCCGAATAGGGGATGACCGCATTGCTCCGGCGGGTTACAGTTGCCCCAGCGACCGCCATCACCGGTCGATGGTGCAGGGACCGGACGGCGGCCACGCCAGCGCCCATCGGGCGACGGAGGTTCCTCAGCGATGCACAGCTCTCTGATCGGCAAGGTCGAGAAGGCGAATCGCTACGCGCGTGAGCTCGATCGGATCACCATCGATCGACTCTCGCTCACCTTCCGCGGCGACAACGACACCCATCACGTCAGTCTCGACGCCGGTTCGTGGCATTGCACCTGCCATTACTTCGAGAGTTGGAATTCGTGCGTCCACCTATTGACACTGCAAAAGATCTTTGGCGTCATGCTGCCTGAGGAGGCGCAAGTCTCCATCTTCTCGGCGCAACCGCTGACCGCCTGACCTGACCGGCCCGACCCGGGTCCCGCCACCGACCTGCTCGCCCCTCCGGGTGCCGGAGGGGCGAGTTCGCACCTGCCTTGCCGAGCGAGGAGCTGACAACCGGCCGGCTGCACCCGCCCAGAGGCGCAGGTTTCCAACTGGAAGTTGGAATGTTGTCCTTCATGAATGGGCTCGCCTGCCCCGATGGTCGGCCGTGCTACCCTGCCGGCGACAACCTATATAGACGCTGCGTGGTCGCGAAGCCGGTGAGATTCCGGCACAGTCCCGCTACGGTGAAGGCCCGCCTCCCGAGGTGAGGCCGAAGTCCGGTCGCCGGCCCCGCGGTGTGCTCGAACCCTCGAGAGAAAGGGGTAGGCACCGTGATTTCGTTCTTCCAGGCTCCTCCTTCCGGCCGAAGCGAGGGGCCTTTCCGTGTCCGGCCGATGGTCGCGATGCTGCTGACCTCGCTCGCGTTATCAGGTGTGCTTGCGTCTTGCACCGGTGCTGTGGCCTCGCCGTCTCCGGTGCCGTCCACCGGTCCGTCCGCGGCGCCCTCCAACCCGACGGCCGCGCCCTCGCCGAGCCCGACCTTCCCGCTCACTCTCACCGACGACCGCCAGAACACCGTCCGGATCCAAACAGCGCCCGAGCGGATCGTGTCGCTCTCGCCGGCAGCAACCGAAATCCTGTTCGCTGTTGGAGCCGGTTCGAAGGTCGTCGGCAAGGTCCAGGACATCGCCGACTTCCCGAGAGAAGCCCACTCGATCCCAGAGGTGGCGACCTTCTCGGGGGTGGACGTCGAGAAGATCGTGGCCCTGCGCTCCGACCTCGTGATCGCCGATGCCAGCCTGACCAAGCCGGACGTACTCCAGCATCTTCGGGCGACGGGCCTTCCGGTCGTCGAGTTGCTCGCGCCCGACGTCAATGGCATCCTCGCCGACATTCGGCTGGTTGGGCGGGCGGCGGATGCCGACGCGCGCGCCGGCGACCTGGTTGCTTCGATGCGCGCGCAGATCGACCAGATCTCAGCGGCCACCGCGGGGCTTCCCCAGCCACGTACCTTTTACGAGATCGACGCCACCAAGGAGATCTACGGGCCGACCGACGGATCGCCGCTGGTCGACATGATCAAGCTCGCAGGAGGCCAGCCGATCACGACCGGCTCGACGACGGTCGCGGCCATCCCGCTCGAGCGACTCGTTTCAGCCGACCCGGAGGTGATCGTCCTCGGCGACGCTGCCTACGGCGTCAAGGCCGCGGATCTCGCGAAGCGACCGGGCTGGAGTGGCATGACTGCGGTCAAGAACGGAGCGATCCGACCCGTCGACGACATCGTGATCACGCGACCCGGACCGCGCCTCGTCGAGGGCCTGCGCGCGCTGGCCCTGGCCATTCATCCCGACGCGGTCCTTCCGTCTCCGGCCGCGGTCGCCTCGGGTCAGCCGTAGGTGTCGATCCGCTCGGAACAACTCGCGGTGCCCATTGCCGGGGAGCATGCCTGGCGTGCGCGTCGGCCGGCCGTCCTCTTTGCGGCAGGCTTCGTTGCCCTGCTCGTCGCGGTCGTCCTCGGCGTGGGCCTGGGCACGGTGGCCGTGGCGCCGGGCGACACGCTTGCCATCCTCGGCCGCCGCATCCTCGCGCTACCGTTGGCCCAGACCTGGTCCGTTCCGGCCGAGACGATCGTGATGGAGCTACGGCTGCCGCGCGTCCTGGAGGCGATGGTGGTGGGCCTCGGGCTTGCGGTTGCCGGCGCGACGTTCCAGAGCCTGCTCCGAAATCCGCTGGCGGATCCGTATGTGCTCGGGACGGCGTCGGGCGCCGCCCTCGGAGCGGCTATCGCGGTCGTCATTCCGGTCCGGGTCCTGGTGCTCGAGTTCGGCCTGCTGCACGCCCTTGCCTTCGCGGGTGCCCTCGCAGCCGTGTGGGTCGTCTACCGCCTGAGCCGCACGAGCCCGCTGGCTCCCCTGACGAGCCTGTTGCTCACCGGGTACGCCATCGGGTCCCTGCTCGCGGCCGGCCTGGCCATGGCCATGTACCTCTCGGGGGCGGGGCTTCGGCAGATCTTCGGGTTCCTGCTGGGAGGACTCGATGGTGCCGCGTGGCTCCGCCTTGCGGTGGCCGCTCCGTTGGTCCTCGGGGCGAGCCTCGCCATCATGGTTCGAGCGCGCGTCCTCAACGGTTTCCTGCTCGGGGAGGAGACGGCGGCGCACCTCGGCGTCGACGTCCGCCGGGAGCGCGCCATCCTGCTGGCCCTTGCGTCCCTGGCCACGGCAGCCGCGGTCGCGCTGAGCGGCCTGATCGGTTTCGTCGGTCTCGTCGTCCCGCATCTCGTCCGCCTGGCCGTCGGACCGAACGCCCGCCTTGTGCTGCCGCTTTCGGCGCTCTACGGGGCCAGCCTCCTGGTCTTCGCGGATCTCGTGGCCCGGTTGCTCGGCGAGATCCCGGTCGGCGTCGTCACCGCAGTGGTCGGAGCGCCCTTCTTCCTGGCGATGCTTCGCCGGGTCCGAACGGGCTACGAGCTGTGATCGACACCAGCGAGGTCGATAGCCGCCAATCGGACCCACGCTGGTCAGGAGGCGGGCGCGACTCCGGGGCGTCCCCGGCGGTCGAATTCGGTTCAGTGAGCGCGGGGTATCGGGGCCGGGACGTGGTCAGCGACATCGACCTGTCGATCGGAGCGGAGGAACGGGTCGCCCTGATCGGCCCGAACGGGGCCGGCAAGTCGACCCTTTTGCGCGTCCTGGCCGGCCTGCTGCCTCCGAGGACCGGCGAGGTGCGCCTGCTCGGGCAGAACGTTGCCGAGCTCGACCGCCCGGCGATCGCGCGGCGCCTGGCCGTCGTTCCCCAGCTGGCCGCTCTGCCGTTCGCGACTCGTGTCGAGGAGGTCGTGGCATTGGGGCGGCTGCCGCACGAGGATGCCCTGCGCGGCCCGCGAGAGGCGGATCGTGCGGCTGTCGCGGCCGCGATCGACCGGGTTGGGCTGCGGCCTCTCGTCGGCCGCGATGCTCGCGAGCTGTCGCTGGGGGAGCGTCAGCTTGTATTCCTGGCGTTGGCGGTCGCTCAACAGGCGCCCGTGCTTCTCCTTGATGAGCCGACCGTCCACCTGGACCTCGGCCACCAGGTACAGATCATGGAGCTGCTGAGGGATCTCAACGAACGTGACGGGACCACCATCCTTGCCGTTCTGCACGACCTGAGCCTGGCGGCACACTTCTTCCCGCGCCTGGTTCTGCTCGACGTCGGGCGTATCGCATCCGATGGACCGCCGGCGGAAGTCCTCGCGCCGCACCGGGTTCGAAGCGTCTTCCGGGTGGATCCCGGGTTGATCCGAGCGCCCGCGTGAACGGCCCCAGACTCAATCGGTTGCTCTGAGCGGCCCTCCGGCCGCGGAATAGGTCGAGGGTCCTATTGCGGGCCCTCGCCGATGGCGGTTACGGTCCCGCGCCTCGATGGACCATCAAGGTCCGTCGCGTTCCGAAGCTCCGGGAGGCAGTCGGGATGCGCGTCGTCGATTATGTTCAGCTGCTTGTTTTTGTCCTTCTCGTGGCCCTGCCTCTGCTTGCCCTCGAGATCGGAATGAGACGTGCGCGCCGCCGCCAGGCCGCCTCGACCGCCCCGCGAGGGCGCCGCTAGCCGACGCCGTGGCCCGGTTCGGGCCAGAATCGGGGGATGGCTTCCGGTGGCAGTTCTCCTGACGTCGCGATCATCGGTGCGGGCATCCTCGGTACGAGCGCGGCGGCGTTCCTGACCAAGGCTGGCGCGAGCGTGCTCCTGGCTGACGGGGTTGCCATCGGTGCGGGGGCCTCGGGCCGCAACTCGGGTGCCATTCAGCATCCGTTTGACCCTGTTCTGGCGCGGCTGTATCACCGCTCCATCGAGCTCTACGGGGACCTCACGGAGGCGACCTCCAGCGGCGGAGAAGGGTTCCGGATGCCTCCCGAGCCCGCTGGCGTGCTCCTCCTGAGCCAGACGCCCGGAGCCGTCGAGACGATCCTTGCCGGCGTGGAAGCCGAAGCCCCGGAGCTGTCGCCGGCGGTTCTTGAAGGCGCCATTCTCGAAGCGGCCGAGCCGATCCTCGCACCGGGCGTATCGGCGTGCCGCCTTTCGACCGGTTACCCCGTGCCGCCCGCCGGGGCGACGAGCGCCTATGCGTCGCTGGCAGGACAGCGTGGAGCGTCGATCCGCCTGGGCAACCGCGCGGCGCTCTGGGTCGAGGACCGCACGGTCCGCGGCATCGTCGTCAATGGGGAACACGTCGCGGCAGGGTCAGTGCTCGTAGCTGGAGGACCCTGGAGTCCGGCCATCGTCTCACCGTCCGGCGGCTGGCAACCGATCGTGCCCATCTGGGGCGTCAACGTCGGAGTCGAGCTTCCGGCCCGGCCGCGCCACGTCCTCGAGGAGGCAGGCGTCGAGCACCTTGCACACTCGCCGCTTACTCGCGGGGACGCGGACGAATCGTCTTTCGAATCGGCATTCAGCCTTGTGACCGTCGGCCGGACTTCGACCCTTGGCTCGACCTTTCTGCCGCTCGAACCAGACAGGGACCGACTGGCGCCGGAACTCAAGCGAAGAGGGTCTGCGTTCGTCCCGTCGCTAGCGTCGTCAAGGATCCAGTCGACTCGGCTATGCGCGCGACCTCAGTCCCGAGACCGGCGGCCACTCCTGGGAGCCGTCGCCGGGGTCGACGGGCTGTTCATTGCCGCGGGTCATGGGCAATGGGGCATCTCGACCGGTCCGGCCTCGGCTGAGCTCGTTGTCGACGTCATCCTCGGTCGGACCTCCGTGCCGCCCGAGCTCGATCCGGGCCGTTTCGGCGTGCCCGCAATCGGTGAGGCCGGCTAGCAACGAAGTGCCGCGCCCAGGCGCGTCTTCGATCAAGCGCGCTTTCGGGCAAGGTCCAGGAACGGCAGCTGGGTGACCGTCGCCGAGACCACGCCGCGCCGTCCCTCGACCGTCCACTCGACTCCGAGGCGCGTCCCCGACCGCTCGAACGCGGCGCCGACCGACGCGAGCGCGATCGGCTCCTTGAGGAGCGGGCTCCAGCCTGTGCTCGTCGCCCGGCCGATGTGGCGGCCGCCCTCGGCGAAGACCGGGACGGGAATCCTCGATACCGCCATTGGTGCTTCGGGTGGCAGGCCATGCGTCGCAAACAGGCGCTCGATGCCGGTCCAGTCGAGCTCGAGACCGACGAGTCGCCTGCTCGGGCCGCCCGCCGCCTGCTCGTGCTCCAGCGCTCGACGCCCGACGAAATCGGCGGGCTTGTCGAAGTCGACGAGTCGTCCGAGCCCGATCTCGAACGGTGAATAGGCCTGCTCGGCGCTCATTGCATGGCGCGAGCTCGTGTAGTCGGCCTCGATGAGGATCAGACCGGCCTCGAGGCGGGCGACATCCAGTGCAAGCATTCCGGCGGGGCGAAGATCGAACGGCCGTCCGGCCGCCACCAGGGCATCCCACACCTTGACCGCACGGTCTGCATCCACCCACAGCTCGTAGCCGAGATCGCCCGTGTAGCCCGTCCGGGAAACGTCGACGGCGGTTCGACCGATGCGCGCCGCACGCCGCCGGAAATAGCGCAGGTCGGTGAACGACTCGCCCGTTGCCGCCTCGAGAACGTCCCGCGAGAGCGGCCCCTGGAGTGCCAGGGCGGCGACCCGCTCCGAGACGTCATCGATCTCGACCTCCAGGCCGGCCGCATTCAGGCGGAACCAGCGCAGGTTGGGCTCGGCCGCCGTCCACCGGTAGGTCAGCTCATCGAGCCGGTGGACCGTCCCATCGTCGACGACCTTGCCCGCCTCGTCGCACCACGGCGTGTAGTAGACCTGGCCCACCTTCAGCTTGGCGGCGTCCCGAGTGATGACCCGGTCGATCAGCCGTGCGGCGTCGCGGCCGGATAGCAGGTATTTGTAGAGCGGCGAGACGTCGATGAGGGCAGCGGCCTCACGAATCGCGTTGTACTCGATGTCGTGCGCGTCCGCGTAGGCCGACGAGGCGTAGTAGCCGGACCATTCCCGCCACTGCATCTTGCGATTGAGCGGCGCTGTCCTGTCATGGAACGGCGTCCCGACGCTCATCCGTCGATCGCGGCGAATTCGTCCAGGAACCTGGCGGTCACCTGGGCCGCCTTGGCGGCGTAGTCCAGGCGATAGTTCTCGTCGGGGGCATGGGCCCGGCAGTCGTCGTGCCCGCCGCCCAGGCTGGTCATTCTGATCGTGTCGCGGCCGCAGACTTGCCACATCGGTGCGGTGCCCGGAGCCGACAACCGGCGCTTGGCCGGACGGCCGAAAACGGCCTCCGAGACTCGGGCTGCCGCGTCCAGCAGTGGATCGTCGGGGGTGGTCCAATAGGCACGTTCCTGCTCGGCCTTCGCCCCGAACTTCACGTCTTCGAACCCGCGCCGATCGAGGTGCGCCCTTAGATTCGCGAGGATCGCCGTCGGATCCTGGTCGGGCACGAGCCGGATGTCGATCCGGACGTGCGCTTCGGCCGGTGTGATCGTCTTGGCGCCGGGGCCGGTGAACCCGGCCCACAGTCCCTGGACGTTGCAGGTCGGCGTAAACGTCATGGCCCGGATGGCCTCGCGCTCGTTCATGCCGCCCAGGAACCGGTCGACGCCGAACTCCCGCTTGCGATCGGCGAGATCTGCGGTCGAGGTCGAGTCGACGATCGCAACCTGGGCCGGCGTGGGTGGCAGGACACCATCGTTGAGCCCGTCGACCGCCGGTTGGCCATCCTCGTTCCAGAAGGTCGCCAGCGCCTGGATCAGGCGCGCCGGCGCGCTCGGCAGCACGGTGGCCAGGCTCGAGTGCGCGTCATAGGCGATCGACTTCACGAACAGCTCGACCACGATGATCCCGCGGACGCCGCCCACGATCTCCGGCTGTCCGACGAGGTCGACGCCGCCACCTTCGATCAGCGCGCCCTCGACCTTCCGGATGCCGGGCCGCAGATCGAGCAGCTGGTCGAGGTGGCCGCTGCCGTATTCCTCCTCCCCCTCCACGAGGAAGCGGACACGACAGGGAAGGCGGCCGAGGGTCGCCAGGTACGCCTCGACGCCCCACACGCGCGACATCAGCTCGCCCTTGTTGTCGGTGACGCCGCGCGCGTAAAGCCGTCCGTCGCGGACCTCCGGCTCATACGGCGGGGTCGTCCACAGCTCGTACGGCACCGCCGGCTGCACGTCGTAGTGCTGGACGGCGTTGAGCGTCATTGGCCCGTCCCCGATCTCCCCGATCACCAGTGGCGGGACGTTCGGATCGCCCGGGAGCTCGACCGTATCAACCCTGGCCCCCAGCCGATCGAGGCGCTCGGCTATCCATTCGGCGGCTCCGCGGAGGGCCGGGAGGTCGGTCGATTCGGAGGGGAACCGGCAGAACTGTGTGAGCTCGTCGGTCCAGGCGGACATGTGCTCCTCGACGTATCGGTCGAGCGCGGCGTAATCCGGCAACGCGTGCCTCCTCATGTGCGAAGGCCCGACGATAGCCGAGGGCGGGCGTCGGTGCAGGTCGCGGCTCTCGTGCATCGCCTCGGCTACAGTTGGGGCGAGGCGGGCAAGCTGGATTTGGGTGAGGAGGAGAGGGTTGGCCCAGCGCTACGACGCCCTCGTGATTGGCGGCGGCCACAACGGCCTGATCAGCGCGGCCTACCTCGCGCGCGCCGGCTGGCGCGTGCTCGTCCTCGAGCGGCGCCACGTCGTCGGTGGGGCCGCAGTGACCGAGGAGATCGTGCCCGGCTTCCGGTTCTCGGTCGCGTCGTACGTCGTCAGCCTGCTCCGGCCGGAGATCATTCGCGAGCTCAACCTGCCCCGCCATGGCCTGGACATCCTGCCGCTCGACGGGACGTTCACGCCACTCGCTGAAGGTTCGGCGCCGACCGGCGGCGACTACCTGTGGCGCGTGAACGATCACGGCCGGACGATCCGGGAGCTCCGGCGCTGGTCGAAGCTGGACGCCGAGGCGTACGACGAATACGGGCGCCTGATGGTCGAGATGGCCCGCTTCATCAAGCCGATCCTGGGCATCGTCCCGCCCGATCCAACCGGCCGCGACCCGCGCGAGTTCCTGCCCCTCGGCGGCCTGCTGCGCTCGTTCCAGAAGCTGCCCGAAACGCAGCAGGCCGTGTTCGTGCAGCTTATGACGATGAGCGCGGCCGACTTCCTGGGCCAGTGGTTCGAGACGGATCCGCTCAAGGCGACCATGGCGGTGTCCGGGATCATCGGGACGTTCCAGGGTGTGCGCTCGCCGGGCACGGCGTACGTCCTGCTCCATCACTACATGGGCGAGATCGACGGCGCATTCCGGGCGTGGGGCATCCCCAAGGGCGGCACGGGCGGTGTCTCGAGCGCGATCGCATCCTCGGCGCGGTCGTTCGGAGCCGAAATCCGCACGGAGGCGCCGGTCGCCCGCATTCTCGTCCGCAACGGCCGGGCGACGGGCGTGGCGCTCGAGTCGGGCGAGGAGATCGAGGCCGACGTCGTGCTCTCGTCGGTCGACGCGCGACTGACGTTCCTCGGCCTGGTCGAGCCGGGCACGCTCGAGCCGTCATTCGAGGACGAGGTACGGCGCTTCAAGTTCAGGGGTTCGTCGGGCAAGGTGAACCTGGCAGTGGACCGACTGCCGGACTTCAGGAGCCTTCCGGGCGAAGGGGAGCACCTTCGTGGGGCGATCAGCTTCAGCCCCTCGGTGGATGCGATGGAGCAGGCCTACGACGACGCGAAATACGGCCGATTCAGCCGCCGGCCGTACATCGACATGATCATTCCGACCCTGGTCGACCCGTCCATGGCCTCGCCGGGCAAGCACGTCATCAGCTGCTTCGTCCAGTACGCCCCGTACCATCTCGACCCGACACTGGGTGGCTGGGACGAACAGCGTGAGGCGTTCGGGGATACGGTGATCGACACGATCGCAGAGCACGCCCCGAACATCCGCGACGTGATCGTGGGCAGGCAGGTCCTGACGCCACTCGACCTGGAACGAATGCTCGGCCTGACCGAGGGCAACATCTTCCAGGGTGAGCTGTCCCTCGAGCAGCTCTTCTTCAACCGGCCGGTACCGGGTTATGCGCGCTTCAGGACCCCCATCCGCGACCTGTGGTTGTGCGGCTCGGCGACCCACCCCGGTGGCGGGATCATGGGCGCGAACGGGCGACTGGCCGCGCTCGAGGTCCTGCACGGCCGAAAGCGCAGCGCCGCCTGATGGCCTCGGGCGCCCACGACGCCGTCGTGATCGGCGGCGGCCACAACGGGTTGGTGACGGCAGCCTACCTGGCTCGCGCGGGGCTCGGCACCCTCGTGCTCGAGCGACGAGCGAGCGTGGGGGGCGCGGCTGCCACGTCCGAGCTGGCTCGTGGCTTCCGCGTCCCGACGCTGGCACACACGGTCGGGCGGCTCCGGGCGTCCGTCGTGCGCGACCTGGGACTTCGCGAGCGCGGGCTGGCATTCCTGGCTCCCGACGTGCGCGTCTTCGCACCGCAGCCGGACGGAACGGCGATCACCCTGTGGGCCGACGTCGCCCGGACCGCGGACGGGCTCCGTGGCCGGAGTCCCCATGACGCCGATGCGTACGCGAATTTCGACCGACTCGTCCGCTCGCTGGCTCGTTTCGTCGGTGACCTGGCGGCCACGACCCCGCCCGACATTCGCTCCCCGTCGCTGGGCGACGCCCTCACCGGGCTGCGCCTCGGCCGGTCGTTCCGTGGCCTTGGCAAGCACGATGCCCGGACGCTCCTGCGCGTCCTGCCGATGGCCGTCGCCGACTTTGCCGGCGAGGCCTTCGAGGACGATGCCCTGCGTGCTGTTGTCGCGGCCCGGGGCATCCAGTACACCGCCATGGGCCCCTGGTCGGCCGGGACCACGGGGGTTCTGCTGGCCGACTCGGTTGGGCCCGAGGGGGGCGCCGCCGGTCAGGCCGTCTTTGCGAAGGGCGGGCCCGGAGCAATGTCCGATGCGCTCGCCGCGGCCGTCCGGGCATTCGGCGGCGAGATTCGGACGAACGCGGACGTCGTCGCAATTACCGCCCGCGACGGGCGGGCGAACGGAGTCGCGCTGGGCTCCGGCGAGGAGATCGGGGCGCGGATCGTCGTTTCGGGGCTGGACCCGAAGAGAACGCTCGCACAGCTGGTCGACCCCGTGGAGCTCGGCCCCACCCTCGGCTGGCGCGTGGCCAACTACCGAACCGCTGGCGCGGTCGCGAAGGTCAACCTTGCGCTCGCCGCGCTGCCGCGGTTCACGGCGGCGGGGGAGGACGCCCGTCAGTTGTTGCGCGGGCGGATCGTCATCGCGACCGGCATGGACGACCTGGAGCGCGCCTTCGACGACTCCAAGTACGGTCGAATGTCGGCGCAGCCCTACATCGAAGCCACGATCCCATCACTGGCGGACCCACTCCTCACCTCGGGGGCGCCGGCGGGTGGCCACGTCCTGAGCGCGATCGTCCAGTGGATGCCCTACGCCCTGCGCGACCATGGCTGGGACGATTGCCGCGAGGAGCTCGGCGACCTGGTAGTGCGGGCCCTCGAGCGGTTCGCGCCGGCGATCGCAGACCTGATCGTGGCACGGCAAGTGCTCACGCCACTCGACCTGGAGAGCGGCTTCGGGCTCACGGGCGGACACCCGCTCCATGGGGAGCCCGGCCTGGACCAGTTCTTCCTGTGGCGCCCGCTTCTCGGCCATGCTCGCTACCGCATGCCACTGGAGGGCCTGTACCTGTGTGGCTCGGGGGCCCATCCGGGCGGCGGCATCACCGGCCAGCCAGGCCAGAACGCAGCGCGCGAGATCCTCACGGACTGGAAGAAGCGCCGTCCCTGGAGGCCGTAGCCTCGAGTGCCAGGGTTCGGGCTGCCCCCGTTACCTCTCCGGGAATGAGTCGACCGCGAAGTGGCCTCGGCGCCGACTGGTGGCGCCACGGGGTCCTCTATCAGATCTACCCGCGGAGCTTCCAGGACAGCAACGGAGACGGCATTGGCGACCTGCCGGGCATCACGGCTCGGCTGGATCACCTGAACGGCAAGGCCGACTCCCTTGGAATCGACGGGATCTGGCTGTCGCCGTTCTATCCCTCGCCAATGGCGGACTTCGGCTACGACGTCGCCGATTACTGCGACGTCGATCCCCGGTTCGGGACGCTCACGGACTTCGATGAGCTGCTGGGGTCCGCCCACGAGCGAGGGATACGGGTCATCGTCGATCTCGTGCCCAACCACACGTCCGATCAGCACCCATGGTTCCTCGAGGCGCGCGCCTCGCGTGACAACCCAAAACGCGATTGGTACGTGTGGGCCGATCCCCGCGCGGACGGCTCGCCGCCCAACGGCTGGCGAAGCGCCTTCCCCCGCGTCGGCCGCGCCTGGACGCTCGATCAGCGCACGGGCCAGTACTACCTTCACTCGTTCACCCGGGAGCAGCCGGACCTGAACTGGTGGAACCCGGGCGTCCGGATGGCATTCGAGGAGATCCTGCGCTTCTGGCTGGACCGAGGCGTCGATGGCTTCCGCATCGACGTGGCCCACCGAACGGTCAAGCCTCGGAGCCTGCGGGGTCATCGGCCGATCGAGAACATCCCGGGCGTTCTGGATCGGATGCCGCCGGCCGACGAGCCGGAGCTTCATGCCCTTCTGCGCAGCTGGCGGCAGCTCCTCGACGAATACGACGAGCGTATGGTGGTGGGCGAGGTCTTCCTGTTCGATCCGGTCAAGTTCGTGAGCTTCTACGGCGCGGGCGAGGACGAGCTCCACCTCGCGTTCAACTTCGCATTCCTGCGCGCGCCGTGGGCGGCCGAGGCCTTCCGGAATGTGGTAGCAACGTTCGAGAGGCTGCTGCCGCAGGGCGCCTGGCCCGACTACACCCTGTCGAACCACGACAACCCGCGAGCGATCAGCCGCTACGCGCTCGCAGACGACCCGGAGCGGGCGCGACGGAGGGCGCGGCTGGCCGCCCTGATGTTGCTGACGCTGCGCGGAACGCCCTTCCTCTACTACGGCGAGGAGATCGGAATGACGGATGGCCCGATCCCGCCAGAGCGCGTCGTCGACGTGGCGGGCCGCGACCCGGAGCGGACGCCCATGCAGTGGGATGCTTCTCGCGGTGCGGGATTTACGACCGGCGACCCGTGGCTGCCGATCTCGCGGGAGGCCCGGACCGTCAACGTCGAAGCTCAGCGGAGCGATCCCGACTCGATGCTCGGGCTGTACCGGCGGCTGATCGCCTACCGGCGGGCCAGCCCAGCGCTGTTCGGCGGCGGCTATCGTCCGATCGCGGGTCTCCCGAGCGACTGCTTCGGCTATGTCCGCGAGGCGGAAACGGGTGCCGTTGCCGCGCTGCTCAACTTCGGCGACCGCCCGGTCCGCGTTCGCCGGGACCGCCTCGAGGGCGCGCTCGGATTCCGGGGCGGCTTTGTGCTGTCGACCGATCCCGGCCGTGGCGGCCCCAGCTCCGCTGGGTCGTTCGAGCTCGAACCGGACGAGGGACTCCTGATCGAGAACGGTGGACAGCCAGAAGCTGAGGATCCGCTGAGGTGAGCGATGCCTAGCGCCGCTCCGTGGCGTGCTCGGCGGCCAGCTCCTGCTCGAGCTCGTCCGAGCGTTCGCGAGCGACCCGTGCCGATACCCGTGACCTCCGTCGGCCCGCAGGCGGGGGGGCAGTCTTCTCGGGCCTGGCCGCTTCGACCGGCTGCTTCACGCGGGCTCCAGTGAGCTTGGCGGATTGCCAGTCCCAGCTGCGGAGCCGTCGGAGGAGCTTTCGGGCGGTGAGGTCGAGCTGGATCGGCGTGACGGCGATTCGTCGGTTGACCACGGCGTGGAAGTCGGTTCCTTCGACCGCCAGGCCCGACGGCGGTGGGCCGCCGATCCAGTAGTAGGGGATCCCGCGCGGATCGAGCCGCTGGATCAGCTCGTCCTGATAGACACGCTTGCCCAGCCTGGTCACCTCGATCCCGGCGCAGTCATCGGGACCCACGGCGGGCACGTTGACGTTGATCAGTTGGCCGGGGGACAGGCCGTGTTCCAGGATGTTCCGGGCGGTCGTCGCCGCGGCCAGCGCCGCCAGCGTGAAATCGGGGTGCTCGTAGTACTCCTGCGAGATGGCGAAGGCCGGGCAGCCGTTGATCACAGCCTCCATGGCCGCACTGACGGTGCCCGAGTAGGTGATGTCGTCGCCCAGGTTGGCACCGTAGTTGATGCCCGATGCGACGAGGTCGAAGCCGTGGCCGAAGTAACCGAGGAACGCCAGGCTGACCGCATCTGTCGGCGAGCCGTCCACCGACCAGGCGGTCGAGCCGTCGGCAAGTTCGCGCTCACGCACACGGAGGGGTCGCATCAGCGTCTTCTGGTGCCCGACCGCGCTCTGATTTGTATCGGGCGCGACGACGAAGGTCTCGCCGATCGGATCGAGTGCCTGCTTGAGCGCCAGCAATCCGCGCGACTCGATACCGTCGTCGTTGGTCACGAGGATGCGCGGACGGGAGGTCCAGTCGCGCAGAGGTCGTGCCGCCCTGCGGAGGGCCCGCGGGCCGCCACGGCGGCCGCCTCCGGCGAGCGGTTCGCCGCGCTCCTTGTCGACGTCGCGGCGTTCGACCCGGGCTCGCTCCCGGGTCATGTCCGGCTTTTCCCGCTCGCGCGCACCCGCGCGATCACGGCCGCCGTCGGTCACGCGTTGGATCGGAGGTTCCGCCCTTCCGGAGTCACGGTTGGACCCCGGAGGGGCTTCGCGAGAGTGGATCCTCGGGCTCGTCGACCACATCCGGGTCGAGGCCGGGTGAAGGCTCACGGGGCACGCGAACGGACCGACCCTCGCGCGTCTCGAGGCGCCTCGCTGCTCGTTGTTTGACGGGCGCGGCCGAGCGGGCCTGCGCGAGGTAGTGGAAGAAGAATGCCGAGATGACAGCGGCGATCGGGATGCCGAAGATCGCGCCGGCGATGCCGCCGATCTTTGAGCCCAAGAGGACCGACCCCATGACCACGATCGGATGGATGCCCACTGCGTGCTGCATGAGCCTTGGCTGGACGATGTTCATCACGACGAACCAGCCGCCGATCATCGCGATGAGCGTAGGCAGGGTCGTCTCGGGTCGCAGCACGATCGCCGCGAGCACCGGCGGCGCCCACGCCAGGAACGGCCCGAAGAACGGGATGGCCATGAGGACCCCGGCGAGAGCCGAAGTCGCCGGCAAGTAATCGAGGCCAAGCACGCCGCTTACAGCAGCCGCGAAGAGGCCGTAGGCGATGCCCATGACGGCCTGACCGCGAAGGAACCCGCCGAACGAGCTCCCGATGCTCGATTCGAGCAGCCGCGCCTCCTTGGCGTAGGCGGGCGGCACGAGCCGGAACAGGAACGACAAGATCCGGTCGTGGTCGGCGACCATATATAGCGACAGGATCAGGACCACGAGCAGGTTGCCGAGGATGCCGAGGCTGGCAACCGCCAGCTGCTGGAGAGGACCGACAAGCTCGTTCGCGTAGCCGGCGATGTTGTCCAGGAAGGCTGTCGCCTGGGCGACGAGGTTCACCTGGCCAAGGCCAAGCGCGCCGAGCCGCTCCTGCCAGGGCGCGAGGAGGGCTGGCAGCTGGTCCCGTAGCAGCGGCACGCTTCGAATGAAGTCGGTGATCGAGCTTGCGATCGCATTGGCAACGAGCACAGCAAGCACGACCAGGGTGCCCAGCAGCACCGCATACACAAGGACGACCGCTGCCACGCGCGGCAGGCGCGGGATCTTTCGTACCAGCGCCGACACGATCGGACTCAGGATGAAGGCCAGGAGCCAGGCCAGGAAGAAAACGAGGACGATGTCGCCGAACGAGAAGAACAGGGTGCCGACGAAACCGACGACCACGAATGCCGTCGCGATCGTGCCCAGGATGATCAGGGCGTCGAGCCAACGCCGCTGTCGATAGGTCAGCTGGAGAGCCATTCGCCGGGTCGAGTCCTCTGCGCATTCGATTGGGGAGTTCCGCCACTCCCCATCGATCATGGTAGCCCCTGGCCATCGGCCGGGACTCCAATTCCGTCCCTGCACGCCCCGGTCGTGGCGCGGCGCATACGCGATGGCTGAGTCCTAGCGCAGGCCCATTTTCTGGCGAACCTCGGCCATGGTCTCGGCCGCCATCGGTCGAAGGCGGTCCGCGCCCTCTTCGAGGGTGCCCTCGACTCGCTCGGGTGACGCAATCAGCTCGAGGTACTTCTCCCTGGCCGGAGCGTAGTGGCGAATGATGCGATCGGCGAGCAGGGCCTTCGTGTCGACGCAGCCGGTCCGTGCGGATCGCTCGCCCTCCCAGATTTCCTCGTAGTCCGGGCCGAAGAAGCGATGGAGCTGGCAGACATTGCAGATCTCAGGCCGGCCCGGGTCCGTGCGGAGGATGCGCTTGGTGTCGGTCACCATCGACATGACCTGCTTCCGGATGACCTCCGGCGCCGCGAAGACGTCGATCGTGTTCCCGAGCGACTTGCTCATCTTCCGAACCCCGTCCGTGCCGAGAACGACCGGTGCCTCGGTGAACACGGCCTGCGGCTCCGGGAACGTCTCGCCGTAGCGATTGTGGAACGCCCGGACGATTTCACGCGACAGCTCGAGATGCGCCGCCTGGTCCTTCCCGACCGGCACGAGCGACGCCTTGTAGATGACGATGTCCGCTGCCTGCAGGACGGGGTAGGTCAACAGCCCATCGTTGATGTCGTGGGGTTGCTGCTCCCGTTTCTCCTTGTACGTTGGGGTCCGCTCGAGCCAGCTGACCGGTGTGACCGTGGCCAGCAGCCAGGCGAGCTCGGTGTGCTCCGGTCGGTGCGACTGCACAAACAGGGTGCAGTGCTCGGGATCCAGGCCAAGGGCGAGCAGCGATGCCGCCATCTCGCGCGTGCGCTGGCGCAGGAGCTCGGGCTCGTGGGTGCTGGTCAGGGCGTGGTAGTCGACGATGCAGTAGATCGCCTCGTACTCCCACTGGAGCCGCACGTAGTTGCGGATCGCGCCGAGGTCGTTGCCGAGATGCACGATCCCTGAGGGCTGGATCCCGCTGAAGATCCGGGCCCGGGACGCGGGTGCCTCTGAGGGGGCTGGAGCGGGAGCGACTGCGGCGGTCATGGTCGCGGAGTTTAGCGAGCCAACCAGTGCCCCGTGCGTCCCTGGTCGATCCCTTTGTTATGCAGGCGCAACGGCGGGATGCCGTCTGCCATGTCCTCGTGGCCGGCTGATCGAGGGAGGTGCGCCAACAGCTTCGACCGCTTGGATGAGCCCGAAGGCACGGAGGGAATTCCTCGGGGCTGATCGCCTGCCGGCGGAACAGGCACGCGAAGCGCAGGCGAGGGAAACAGGGAGGTACTCGTGGCTACTGCGATGCCCAATGCGGAGCCAACGGCACCGGCGCGACGGTACGACTACAAGATCCCGTTCGTGATCGGCGCATCGGCGATCGGAACCGTCGTCGAGTGGTACGACTTCTACCTGTACGGCGTCCTGGTCGCGTTCTTCTCAACGCAGTTCTTCCCGAAGGGTAACGACGTCGCGGCACTTCTCGCGTCGCTGGCCACCTTCGGAGCCGGCTTCGCCGTGCGCCCGTTCGGGGCCGCCGTATTCGGACGCGTCGGGGACATCGTTGGCCGGAAGTTCACGTTCCTCGTGACGATCACGGTGATGGGCCTGTCGACCGCCTTCGTCGGCCTCCTGCCGACCTATGCGGCGATCGGCATCCTGGCGCCGATCCTGCTGGTGACGCTGCGCCTGCTGCAGGGCCTGGCGCTCGGCGGCGAGTACGGCGGGGCCGCGATCTACGTGGCGGAGCACTCGCCGGACGACAAGCGGGGTGCCAACACCAGCTGGATCCAAACGACGGCAACCGTTGGCCTTCTCCTCGCGCTCGTGGTCATCTTCATCGTTCGCACGTCGTTCAGCCAGGCCGATTTCGAGTCGTTCGGCTGGCGGATCCCGTTCATCCTGTCCGCGGTCCTGGTCGTCATCGCGCTGGTGATCCGGATGCGCCTCCAGGAGACGCCGCTGTTCGCCCGCCTGAAGGCCGAAAACCGCCATTCCAAGTCGCCTTGGCGAGAGAGCCTCGGCGATCCGGCCAACGCGCGGCTCATCGCGCTGGCCCTGCTCGGTGCAACGGCCGGGCAGGCCGTGGTGTGGTACCAGGGCCAGTTCCAGGCCCTGTTCTTCCTGGGCACGAACCTGGGAGTCAGGTTCCAGGACGCCTACCTGATCGTGGGGACAGCGCTCCTGCTCGGGACGCCCTTCTTCCTGGTGTTCGGGCGCCTGTCCGACAGCATCGGCCGAAAACCGATCATCCTGGCAGGCTGTGCCCTTGCCGCGATCACCTATTTTCCGATCTACAACCTGATGACGAGCTTTGCGCATCCGCAGGGCGTGTTCAACCACACGATCGGGAAGTTCGTGGCGCTGGGAACGACGACGCCGACAGTGGCCCAACCGGAGATCGTGCCGCTCATCGCGCTCGTCTGGATCCAGGTCCTGTATGTGACCATGGTCTACGGCCCGATAGCGGCCTTCCTCGTCGAGTTCTTTCCAGCTCGGATCCGCTATACAAGCCTGTCCATCCCGTATCACATCGGCAACGGCTGGTTCGGCGGGTTCCTGCCGCTCATCGCCGGTGCCATCCTGGCGGCCACCGGAAACCTGTATGCCGGGCTGATCTACCCGATCGTCGTCGCCACGATGACGCTGATCATCGGCGGCCTCTACATTCGCGAAACGCGGAACGTCCGCATCTGGGATGAGGTCGGCGGCGAGACTGCGGAGATGAGACAAGTATCCGGCGAAGCCCCGGAAGCCGAACGGGGAGCCGCCGCCAGCTGACGACCGCCCCGGCACCAAAGGCATAGATCGGTCGGCCGGCGCGGTCGCGCCGGCCGACCCGTGTTTGGACCCGTTCAGCGATCGGGCGTCGGCTACCATGGCGCGCGATGTCCGCGCCGCCCTCGATCCGCTGATGGCCCCGGCGAGCCCGCTGAGGGTCGCGGTCCTCGGAGCCGGGACGGTCGGCGGCGCAGTCGTTCGCGTATTTCTCGATCGCCCCGAGTTGCTCGTCACGCACGATGGGGCTCCCGTCGAGCTCGTTGCCGTAGCGGTCCGGGACGTCGAGCGCGCGCGCCTGGCAAGCATCCCCGTGGCCCTACTGACCGATGCCCCGGCTCATCTCGTGGCGGACGACGGCGTCGATGTCGTCGTCGAGCTGATGGGCGGCGACGAGCCCGCTCACACGCTCGTGGCTGCGGCGCTTGGTGCCGGCAAGGCTGTAGTCACCGCCAACAAGCACATGCTGGCGCACCATGGCGCCGCGCTCGAAGCGACTGCCCGCCGTTCCGGGGCGGCCCTCCGCTTCGAGGCGTCGGTGGGCGGCGGCATCCCGTTGCTCAGTCCCATCGCGGAGGATCTCGCCGCCAACCGGGTTTCCGGTTTGCGCGGGATCGTGAACGGAACGACGAACTTCATCCTGAACGACATGGCCTCACGCGGCCGGGACTATGGGGAAGTGCTGGCCGACGCGCAGGCGGCAGGTTACGCCGAAGCCGATCCCACGGCCGACGTCGAGGGCTTCGACGCGGCCAACAAGCTGGTGATCCTTATGCGCCTCGCGTTCGGCTTCTGGGCCGACCCGGCCGACATCGCGCGCACGCCGCTGAGCCTGGCCGGAAGGCCCCGCGCCGGCATCACAGGCGTAGGCTCGGATGAGCTGGCCGGAGCTGCGGCGCTCGGGCTCGCGATCAAGCTCATTGCCTCGGCCACGCGCCTCGAGGACGGAACGATATTCGCGTCGGTCCTTCCGACTGCTCTGCCGTTGACCGATCCGATGAGCCGAGTCGAGGGGGTCACAAACCGGATCGAGGTGCGCGCGGAACCGATTGGCAGCCTGGCATTCAGCGGGCCTGGAGCGGGAGGGCCGGCGACGGCCAGCGCCGTTCTCGGCGATCTGATGGCCCTTGCCCGACGCGCTGGCAGCACGTGGGCCGGCCTCCCGCCCGCGGTCGCACCGCCGGCAATCGCCGGCCCGATTTACGAGTCGCCCGATCGCGGCTGGTACGCCTTTGCCCCCGGCGTTCGGCGAGAGGTCGCGGCCGACGAGCGGGTCAGAACTGCCATCGCATCGGGTGGGACGGCAATACACGCTCGGTGCTTGTCGTTGGCCGAGCTGCGTGCGTTGCTCAGCCCTCTCATGCCCGATGAGCTGGAGGCACCGATCTACACCACGGACGAGAGCCCGGCTGTGCCGACGGGTGGCGAATTGCGGCCAGGGGAGGTCGCCGGCGGTCCTGCCGGCCGTTCACCCGCAGCCGGCCCGCGATGACCGGAGGGCCCATCGTCGGTGCGCTGAACGGCCGTCGTCCGCGGCTGGTGGAGCGATATCGCCGGTTTCTTCCTGTCAGTGATGCGACCCATCCCCTCACGTTGGGCGAGGGCTTCACGCCGCTCGTGCATGCCCGCCGCCTGGGGGCCGAGCTCGGGCTGACGAGGCTGTTCCTGAAGGTCGAGGGCCAGAACCCCACGGGCAGCTTCAAGGACCGGGGAATGGTGGTTGCCGTCGCCAGGGCGCTCGAGGATGGCGCCAAAGCCTTGATCTGCGCTTCGACCGGCAACACCTCGGCATCGGCGGCCGCCTATGGCGCTGCGGCCGGCCTGGAAGTTGTCGTCGTCCTGCCGCGCGGCCAGATCGCGCTCGGCAAGCTGCTGCAGGCCCTCGTCGCCGGAGCGCACGTGGTCGCCATCGATGGCAACTTCGACGAGGCGCTCACACTGGTACGGCAGCTCGCCGATGACCCGGCGCACCCCATCACGCTGGTGAACTCGATCAACCCGTACCGGCTGGAGGGACAGAAGACCGCTGCCTTCGAGGTCTGCGACGACCTGGGTGCGCCGCCCGACGTTCTGGCCATCCCCGTAGGCAACGCCGGCAACATCAGCGCTTACTGGGCGGGCTTTCGGGCCTACCGCGACGCGGGGGAGATCGAGGCATTGCCGCGCATGTTCGGGTTCCAGGCCGAAGGCGCGGCGCCGCTCGTCCTGGGCCATCCCGTCGATCAGCCGGAAACGATCGCCACCGCCATCAGAATTGGCAATCCGGCATCCTGGGACAAGGCGATCGCGGCGCGAGACGAGTCGGACGGCGTGATCCAGGCAGTCTCGGACGAACAGATCCTGGCTGCCTACCAGGACCTGGCCAGGCTGGAGGGCGTGTTCTGCGAGCCCTCCTCGGCCGCATCATTGGCGGGTATTCGAGCACTCGCCGAGTCGACCGATCTCGATCGGGATGCCACGATCGTCTGCGTGCTCACGGGCGCCGGCCTCAAGGACCCCGCGACCGCTCAGGCCAGCGCGCCGGCCATCGCCGAATCGGAGCCGAACGTCGACGCCATCCGGCGCGTGCTCGGCTGGTGAGCGAAGGAGGCGACCCATCCCATCCCGAGGGCCCGGCCGCCGGCCCGAGCGACCGATGATGCACTGGCTGGCCGAGATCGACGGAAGACGGATGACCGTCGAGGTACCCGCGTCGTCGGCCAACCTGGGGGCCGGCTACGACTGCCTGGCAATGGCTCTCGACATCGTCAACCGCGTGGAGGTCGAGGTTCGCGGATGGAGTCGAGGGGAGGTCGAGATCTCCGTCGACGGTGAGGGTGCCGGCGAGCTGGCGAGCGACCGCTCCAACCGTTTCGTACAGGGGCTCGAAGCGGCTCTGATCGCGGTTCGCGGCGAGATGCCCGTCGGTGCGGCCTGGCGTATCGAGATGCGCAACAAGATCCCGCTCGCGCGCGGCCTCGGTTCATCGGCGGCGGCGACCGTGGGCGGTCTCGTTGCGGGCAACGCGCTGCTTGGCGAGCCGCTGACGAACACGGACCTGCTCCGTCTCGCTACCGAGATCGAGGGGCACGCGGACAATGCCGCCGCCGCTCTTCTCGGGGGTTTCACGGTGGTGGGTCCGGGCGAGGGCGGGCTCGAGGCGCTGCGTTTCGACGCGCCGCGCGACCTGCGCGCCGTCCTGTTCATCCCCGACCTCCGCCTGGAGACCAAGGCAATGCGCAAGGTCTTGCCGCGCACGGTCCCGCTGGCCGATGCCACGGCCAACCTCGGCAGGGTGGCGATCGGCGTGGCGGGCCTGGCCGCCGGTCGCTTCGAGATGCTGCGCGTACTCACCGTCGACCGCCTCCACGAGCAGTACCGAGCGCACGTGTACCCGCAGTTGCCGGTGCTCATCCAGGCAGCGCGAGATGCCGGCGCGATCGGGGCATGCCTGTCAGGCGCGGGCTCGACCGTCATCGCCTTCTCCGATTCGGTCTCGACATTCACGCGAATCGAAGCCGCCTTCCTCGGCGTGGCAGCCGAGAACGACCTGCCCGGCAGGGTGGAGATTGCCTCGCCGCGCAACCACGGCGCGCGGGTAGTCGGCCGGCGGTAGAGGCAGTCCACGCTGAGGAGAGCGGAACCCGTACTGCCCTGATCGCGTCCCGGAGACGCGCTGCCCGATCGGGCTGCATTCGGGAGATCGACCATGACCGGTTCAATCCGCCGTCGCTCCGGCGCGCTCCTCGGACTCGTCGCCCTCGCCGCATTCGTCGGCGCATGTTCGTCGGGAGCCGTGCCGGCCCCTCTCTCCAAGGCCGGGAATCCGGCTGCCCAACCGGCGGCAAGCGGTGGGAGCGAGGCGGCGCGTGCGTCTGCCGGCGCGACGGGCGATTCAGCGGCATACAGTTCGGGCTCCACCCAGTACACCCAGCAGGACGTCCTCCAGGACAGCGCGTACATCGTGAAAACGGGAACGATGACCGTTGAGGTCCAGCATCTCGACGCGGCTCTCCTCGCCGCACGTGCAGCAATTACGGGGCTGGGTGGCTACATCGCCGGTTCGCAACAGGTCAACAGCGACGATCGCTCGACGGCATCGATCACCTTCCGCGTCCCGGTCGCCCGCTGGGAAGAGGCCCTCGACGTCATCCGGAAGCTCGACTCCGCGAAGCTCATGGACATGCAGACGAATTCGGTCGAGGTGACCGGCCAGGTGCTCGACCTCGGCGCCCGAATCGACAACCTGCGGGCTACCGAACGCCAGCTCCAGCTGATCATGGGCAAGGCCGTGAAGATCGGGGACATCCTCGAAGTCCAGTCGAAGCTCACGGACGTGCAGGGCCAGATCGAACAGCTGTCCACGCAGCAGTCGCACCTCAAGCAGCAGGCCGCCCTGTCGACGCTTGCCGTCGTCTTCTCGACGCCGGCGCCGAAAGCGGTCACCGAGACCTCCAAGGGTTGGGACCCGTCGGCCGAGCTGGACCACGCGGTCGCCCAACTCCTCGGCCTCGGACAGTCACTGGCGACCGGAAGCATCTGGTTCGGGATCGTGTGGCTGCCCGTGTTGATCGGCCTTGGCTTGATCGCCCTTGTGATCAGGTTCGCGATGGCCCGATTGGGGATTCGGCGTCGCCCGGACGACGGTCCTGGAGCCGAGCCCGCGATACCAGCCGCCTGAGGGAGCTCTGGAGACGTACGATCGGAGCAGGTTCCGTGCCGGGCGCAGGGTCGGACGCCTGGCAGCGCGAGACTGGGTCCATGAGGCGCGTCAGGCCGTGGCGGCCCCGGATGAGTGAGCCTCGATGAAGCGGCGGACCTCGGCCCAGGCTTCGGCCGACGTCTTGGCGAACTCGTCCGCCTTGCGATCGAAGAAGCTGTGCGGCGCGCCGGGGTAGATCACGACCCGATGCTCCACCCCGGCGTTCTCCAGGGCGCGCTCGAAGTCGTGCGCCGCTGACGTCGGGATGCCCTGGTCCGCCCCGCCGAACATCGCCAGGATCGGATTCTTCATCTGCGCCGCGGCCTCGGCCGGCGCCGGCATGCCGCTTCGGTGCGGGCCGACCGGCCACCCGTAGAAGCCGATCGATCCGGCCAATCCAAGGGCCATGGTCGGCGTCAGGAACGACAACCTGCCGCCGAAGCAGAAACCGACGGTGAACAGCTTCTCAACCGACCCACCCTCCGGGCTGCGCAGGTACTGGGCGGCCACAGTGATGTCGGCCGTCAGTCCGTCGATCGTCGTCTGCGGGATATGCTCGCTGTTGTCGAAGTCGGGGCCGCGCCGGCCCAGCCCGGCTGTTCGCCCGAAGTAGTCGATGGCGACCGCGTCCACGCCGATCTCGGCAAACCGGAGCGCCAGATCCTCGTAGTAGATGTGCAGCCCGCGGACATCGGGCAGGACGATCATCCCGGCGCCGGTCGGCTTCGCCGCGCGGGCCGAGAAGGCCGTGTAGCGGTTTCCGTCGGCCGCCTGCAGGACCATCTCCGCCGAGTCGGCGGCGCCGCCTTCGATCGGGCTGATCGGGGGCCGGCTGTCGAGATCGAAACACATCGCGGAGCACCTCCGGACATCATTCGGATGGTCCATTTTCCCAGCGAGTCGCTGCCCGCGCCTTGCGCCGTGCCATCGTCGTCAAAGCCAGTTTCGAGCGGCGGCCGAAGGAGCCGCTGCTAGAATCCCTCGAATGCCAGCCCCGCTTGTCGTGCAGAAGTTCGGTGGATCGAGCCTCGCCGACGCGGATCGCATCCGGCGCGTGGCGCGGCGGATCGCCCGCGAGCGGGCAACGGGTTCGGATCTCGTGGTCGTCGTGTCGGCGATGGGCGACACGACCGACGAGCTGCTGGCACTCGCGGCGGGGATCACGGACGAGCCCGATTCGCGCGAGCTGGATGTGCTGCTGGCAACCGGCGAGCACCAGTCGGCAACGCTCCTGTCGATGGCCCTGCACGCCCTCGGCCTGCCGGCCATCAGCCTCAGCGGGCCGCAAGCCGGCATCACGACGGACGGTCGCTACGGCAGGGCGCGGATCGCGGACATCGAACCGCGCCGCATGCGGGCCGAGCTCGAGCAGGGCAAGATCGTCATCGTCGCCGGGTTCCAGGGCATGAGCGAAGCCAGCGCCGCCGACGCGGAGATCACCACGCTCGGCCGAGGTGGCTCGGATACCACGGCCGTCGCCCTGGCGGCTCGGCTCGGAGCGGATCGCTGCCAGATCTTCACGGATGTCCGGGGCATCTTCACGGCCGATCCCCGGATCGTCACGGATGCCAGGCAGTTGCCGGTGATTGGCTACGAGGAGATGCTGGAGCTGGCCGGACAGGGCGCCCAGGTGATGCAAACCCGGGCCGTAGAGCTCGGCTGGGTCAACGGCGTCGTAATCGAGGTGTTGAGCTCGTTCGAGGATGCGCCCGGCACGCTCATCGAGGAGGACCCGTTCGTGGAGCAGCGCAACAAGGTTCGCGGACTTGCCCACGACCGCAACGTGGCCAAGGTGACCCTGGTCGAGGTACCGGATCGGCCGGGCGTGGCGCATGCCGTCTTCGCCCCGCTCGCCGAAGCGGGCATCAACGTCGACATGATCGTTCAGAACGTGGGCCATCGCGGCGCCACGGACCTCTCCTTCACAATCCCCGAAGTCGAACTGGCGAGGGCCAAGCGCATTCTCGATCGTGTCGTGCGCGAGCTCGGCTTCCGCGAGATGACGACGGACTCATCCGTCGCCAAGGTGTCGATCGTCGGGGCCGGGGTCCAGAACGCGCCGGGCTACGCTGCGCGAATGTTCGGTGCCCTGGCCACGGCGAAGGTGAACATCGAGATGATCACGACGTCGGAAATCCGGATCACTTGCATGATCGCCGAGGACGACCTCGAAACCGCGGTGCGCGCGCTGCACGAGGCGTTCGAGCTCGAGAAACCGGACGAGCTCACGGTCGGCGCGGCGGCGGACGGGCCGAACGCGGGAGCCGTCGCATCCTGACGATGCTGACGTTCCTGTCGCGCCGAGAACGCTTCACGATCGTCGGGTCGACCAACGACGTCGTGCGGGCCTGGCTCGATTCGGGCACCCCCGAGGTGTGCCTGGCCGTCGCGGACGAGCAGTCCGCGGGCCGAGGACGCGCGGGCCGGTCCTGGTATGCCCCGCGCGGTGGCGGACTGCTGCTGTCGCTGGGCTTCCGCCCGATCTGGTTGTCGCCTGGCCACGCCTGGCGGCTCGCGGCGCTGACCTCCCTCGCAATGGCCGGCGCCGGCGAGGAGGTGGCCGGCCTGCGTCCGCGAGCCATCTCACTCAAATGGCCGAATGACCTGTTCGGGGCTGGACGCACAGGTCCGGCGAAACTAGCCGGTGTTCTCGGCGAGACGGATGGCCTTGGCACGGACGATCCACGGGCGATCATCGGGATCGGGGTGAACGGCGATTGGCGGGAAGCCGATTTCCCGAATCTCCTGACGGCCGACATGACCAGCCTTCGCGAGGCCGGCGGAGGGCACCCCCTCGATCACGGTGCCCTGCTCGAAGCATTCATCGAGCGGCTCGAGGTCGCGGTGAACGCGCTGCGTGCCGGCCGTTTCGATTCGGCGGATTGGATCGCACGACAGCTGACGACCGGCCGGCTGTGCACGCTCGAATTCCCCGATTCGTCGCGCGAGACGGTGATGGCGACGGGCGTCGACGCCGATTCGGGGGCGCTGCTCGTGGAGTCCCCGGACGATCCGGGAGAGCGGCGAGCCATCCTGAGCGGCGAGGTCCGCCACGTTCGCGTCGCCGGGCAGCCGAGGATGCCCGATGGCCAGCCGGGCATCGCCGGCGAGCAGGACCTCCGTTCCCCGGCCGCTGCGGTGAGTGCCCATCGCGGCCGGACCGGCGGGGAGGTGTAACGGCGTGCCGCGGCCGGTGTTTTGGAAGGTAGGCGCCACAGATGGGATCAGGCGCTCGCAGATCGCCCACCTCGATCGGGATCGCGGCCTCGTCGTCGAAGCTCGGCGCGACCCGACAGCGTTCGAACCCCTGTATCGCAGGTACCTCGCCCAAGTGTATTCATACGCCTACTACGAGCTCGGCGACCATCACGAGGCGGAAGACGCAACCGAGCGGACCTTCCTCTTCGCGTTGAGTGGACTGCCCCGGTTCCAGGAGCGCGCCCACCCGGAGGACGGCCAGGGCGCCTCGACCTTCCGGGTCTGGCTGTTCAGGATCGCGCGCAACGTCGTGGCCAATCAACGGCGTGGGCGCCGCCGGCATCGATGGGCGCCGCTCGAAGCTGCGTCCGCGGTGGCCGATCCGATGGACGTCGAAGGCCGGGCAACCGACCGCGCTGCCGCGGCCGACGCCTGGGCCGCTGTCGGCCGCTTGCCCGGCGACCGGCGACGAGCGGTCGTGCTGCGCTTCGTGGACGAGATGTCGACGGCCGAGATCGCCGGCATCCTCGGACGCTCGGAGGGTGCGGTGCGCGTCCTCATCCATCGCGCGCTCCGCAGCGTCGCTCGCGACCTGGACAAGCGCGAGGCCTCGTTCACGCCCGCGGAGTTGCCCGGGAACCCAGCCCGGTGACGCTGCCGATCCACGATCGTGTCGAGGCGGAGGCACTCCTGACCGATCACTACCTGGAGTCGCTCCTGGCTGCGCACGATCGTCACGCCCAGGACATCCCATTCGACACCGCGCTCGATTCCGACGTCCGCCGCGCGGCGGCCAAGCTCCGCTCGAATCTGACCCGCGTTCACCCGTCATTCCGATTCGAGGAACGGCTGGCGGCCAGCCTGGCCGAGGCGGCGGCGCGTCTCCGGCTGGCGCCCGCGGCGGGCGGCGAGTCTGGCGCGCGCCGATACGAAGGTCTGGACTATGACCCGGCCGACCGGGACATCCAGATGGACCCACATGACGGCGACCCGACGCCCAGGGGTCGAGTCACGCATCCGTCGCGGCCGCTACTCATCGGGGGTGCCCTGACGTCCGCTGCGCTGTCGATCGCCGGAGCGGCCTACGTAGCCTGGCGAAGAAGCCGGCCGACATCCTCAGCGATGGAGCGCGCCGTGCGCCTGGCACATCGCCAGCGGGCCGTGCGCGCCGCCTCGGGAGCGATCGCTCGGCGGGGCCTCGACTGATGCCTATCAAGCTGCCGTCGTTCCGCGGACGCCGCGACGCCTATCCCCCCGACCTGTGGACGAAGTGCCCGAGCTGCGGCGAGATGCTGTTCAACAAGCAGCTCGACAAGGTGGACCGGGTCTGCCCCAGCTGCGGCCACCACTTCCGCCTGTCGGCACGCTCGCGGCTCGGCTTGCTCCTTGATCGCGACAGCTTCCAGGAGCGCGACGAGGGCCTGCAGTCGCTGGATCCTCTTGGCTTCGTCGACCAGAAGTCGTATCCCGATCGCGTTGCCGCTGCTCAGCTGGCCACCGGGATGCGAGATGCGGCCGTGTGGGGGATCGGCACCATCGAGGCCAGGCGAGTGGCGATCGCCGTAATGGACTTCGCGTTCATGGGCGGCTCGATGGGCAGCGTGGTGGGCGAAAAGGTCACGCGAGCCGCCGAGGCCGCCCTGGACGAGCGAATCCCGCTCATCGTGGTCTCGGCATCGGGCGGTGCGCGGATGCAGGAGGGAACGCTCGCCCTGATGCAGCTGGCCAAGACCGTGGCCGCACTCGAGCGACTTCGGGCCGAGGGTGTTCCATACATTTCCGTTCTCACTGACCCGACGACCGGCGGCGTGTTCGCCTCGTTCGCCGTCCTGGGCGATGTGAATCTCGCGGAACCGAACGCGCTGATCGGCTTCGCCGGCGCCCGCGTGTCCGCGGGCACGATCTCCACCGAGCTGCCGGAAGGCTTCCAGCGCTCCGAGTTCCTGTTCCGCCATGGCTTCGTCGATCGAGTCGTGCACCGCAGCGACCTGCGGGCCGAAGTGTCGACTCTGCTCGGTTTCCTCGTGCCTATTGGATTCGACGAGACGCCGGGCGAAGGCACGCTCGTACCTGGTTTCCGGCCGTTGTCCTTCCTGACCTCATTGGCCGAACGCGTGTCGGCGGACCTGAGCGGCGATGGCGACGGGCGGGGCCGAACAGCCAACGGTCGGCCGAGCGCTCAAGGCGCACTCGAGGGCAACGGTCGCCCGAAGCCGCCAGGCCAGCCCATTCCAGCCTCCAATCCGGAACCGGCCGACCCGCAACCCGCCGAGCCCCAGCCGTCGACCACCCCGGCAGGCTCGGAGCGCGAACGTGGTTGATCGGCTCCTCGGCCGCGGCGGCCGGCATCCAGAGGCGAGCCTCGGGACCGAGCAACCGGAGGATCCCAAGGCGGCTGTCTGGGCGCGCGTCCAGCTGGCGCGCAACCTCAAGCGGCCGCACACGCTCGAGCTGGTCGCCGCGATGGCCGACGAGTTCGTCGAGCTCCACGGCGACCGCCTGTTCGGCGAGGACGAGGCGGTCGTTGCCGGCCTGGCCCGGATCGACGGCCGCCGGGTCGTGGTGATCGGCCAGCAGAAGGGTGCCGAGACCGAGGAGAACATCCGCCGCAACTTCGGGATGCCCCATCCGGAGGGCTATCGCAAGGCGACGCGGCTGATGGAGCTCGCCGAGCGCTTCCGCCTGCCGGTGGTCTCCTTCGTCGACGTGCCGGGGGCAAACCCCGGTCCGGAATCGGAGGAGCGCGGGATCGCCGAGTCAATCGCCCGCTCGATCGGGCTCATGAGCAGGCTCCGCACCCCGATCCTCGCGGTCATCACCGGCGAGGGCGGTTCGGGCGGAGCGCTCGCCATCGCCGTGGCGGACGTCGTCATTGCACTCGAGAATGCCGTCTACTCGGTGATCAGCCCCGAGGGATGCGCCGCCATCCTGTGGCGGACGCCCGATCAGGCGTCGACGGCGGCCCTTGCCATGAAGATGACCGCCCAGGACCAGCTGGCCCTTGGCGTCGTGGACGTGGTCGTGCCCGAGCCGGGCGCCGGTGCACACACCGACGCCGCCGAGACGGCTCGCCGGCTGAAGGTCGCCATCGTCGCCGAGCTCGACCGGCTGGGCCGCCTGCCACTGGACGAGCTGATCGATCAGCGCTACCAGCGGTACCGGGGCCTCGGCGCATTCACGGTCGTGACCTCCGCTCCGGTCGCGGCCCCAGAGCGGCCGGGTCTGGTGGATCGCCTTCGAGACCTCCTCGAAGCTGGCCTGCAGGGCCTGGGGGGGCCGCCGGCCGGCGCGGGTCGAGGGCAGGACGACATGCCCGATCCACCCGCCAGGGACGAGGTCTAAGTCGTGGCCGAGGGAGCTGGGCGGGCGCGGAGTGGATCGCGCTCGAAGACCGATCGCCTGGCCGACCACGACGCCATCGAGCGCCTGGCCGACGAGCTGCTGCCGGCCCTCATGGCGAAGCTCGGCGCGAGCGGCCTTGGCGAGATGGAGGTTCGGGAAGGGCGCTGGAAGGTCCGCCTTCGGCGGCCAGCGTCAAGCCAGGAAGCGAGCGGGACGAGCGGCCGCCGCTCGACCGATCGCCCCTCTCGCGCGCAACCCGGTCATGCCGGCCATGGACACTCCCCCTCGGCCGTCGAAAAGCACCGGCCGGGACGTGAAGCGCGGGCGGTGAGCTCCGGCAACGGGGCGCGTCCTAACGATGGAGCGAGCGCGCCGGAGACACTGCCCGCCGGCCGCCGAACCGTGGCAACCTCGCCCGCGGTCGGCATCTTCCATCCCCGGACGGACGTGCGGCCCGGAGCCTGGGTCCGCGCCGGCGACCGCCTCGGCTCGGTGGACGTCCTGGGCGTCCCGCAGGAAGTCGTGGCGCCGGTGGACGGCGTGCTGGGCGCCAGCCTCGTCGAATCCGGTGACGCGGTCGAATATGGTCAGGAGCTCGTCCTGATCGAGCTCGCGGGGGTCACGTCGGGCGGCCAGGGCGGCGGCTCATCGGGCGCGGCCGAGGACGCCTGATGTTCCGCAAGATCCTGATCGCCAACCGGGGCGAGATCGCCCTGCGCATCGTGCGAGCCGCGCGCGCCCTTGGCATCGAGGCCGTCGTCGCCTACAGCGAGGCCGACCGCGAAAGCCTCCCGGTGCAGCTGGCCGACGAGGCCATCTGTGTCGGCCCGGCCGATGCCCGACGGTCCTATCTTTCGGCGCCCGCCGTGATCTCGGCAGCGATCGTGACCGGCTGCGACGCCGTCCATCCGGGCTACGGGTTTCTGTCGGAGGACGAAGGGTTCGCGGAGGTCGTACGCGCGCACGAGCTGACCTTCATCGGGCCGCCGCCCGAGGTGCTCGAGCGGTTCGCCTCGAAGGAGGCCACACGGCGGCTGCTGGCGGGCCATGGCCTGCCCATGGTCCCGGGTTCGAATGGAATGCTGCGCGACGACGGCCACGCGCTGGAGGAGGCCGAGCGCATCGGATTTCCGGTGCTGATCAAGCCATCGGCCGGTGGTGGCGGCAAGGGCATGCGCATGGTCCGCTCCCCGCGGGAGCTCGAGACGGCGCTCACGATCGGACGCTCCGAGGCGCGCGCCGCTTTCGGTGACGACTCGCTGTACATGGAGAAGTGGATCGAGGACAACCGGCACGTGGAGGTCCAGGTCGCCGTCGATCGGTTCGGGCACGGCATCCACCTTGGAGAGCGGGACTGTTCGGTGCAGCGGCGGCACCAGAAGCTTCTCGAAGAGGCCCCCGCTCCGGGCCTGTCGCCTGCGGCCCGCTCCGAATTGTGCGAGCGGGCGATCCGGGCGGTCGTCGCAGCCGGCTACGAGAATGTCGGGACGCTCGAATTCCTCGTCGATCGCGACGGAAACTACTACTTCATCGAGATCAACTGTCGAATCCAGGTGGAGCATCCGGTGACGGAAGCCCTGACGGGCATCGACCTCGTGGCGATGCAGATCCGGATCGCTGCCGGCGAGCCTCTCGGGATCGCTCAGGCCGACGTCGTGTCCCGCGGGCACGCCATCGAGTTCCGCATCAACGCCGAGGATGCGGATGCGGACTTCCAGCCGCAGGCGGGGATCGTCGACCGTTTCCTGGCGCCGGGCGGTCCCGGCGTTCGGGTCGACTCGCACGTCTACTCGGGCTACGAGGTGCCGCCGTTCTACGATTCGCTGCTGGCCAAGCTGATCGTCTGGGGACCAGATCGTCCGACCGCCATTGCGCGAAGTCGGGTCGCCCTCGACGAGCTCCTCGTCGAAGGCCTGGTCACGAACGTGCCGATCCACCAGGCGCTCCTTGCCAACGAAGCCTTCCTCGAGGGCCGAATGACCACGAATCTCCTCGACCGGGTGGGCGGCGCGGCCTTCCTTGCGGCCGCCGCGCGGGCGTGACGGCTCGCCCGGCAACGTGCAGGATTGCAACGACCTGCCGTTCCGGTCGGTCGTTCGCCGACACACTGCTGGGCAGCATGACGAGTAGCCGACCGTGACCGACGTCGCCGAGCCAACAGCCGCCGCGGCCTCCGCGGAGACCGGCGGCGCGCGGACCGTCCACACCGTTCGCGAGATCGAGGCGCTGATCCCGCATCGGTGGCCATTCCTGCTCGTCGACAGGATCGTGGAATACGACCCGGAGGGACACCGAATCGTCGGGATCAAGGGCGTCACGACCACCGAATGGTTCTTCCAGGGCCACTTCCCGAGCCTGCCGGTGATGCCGGGAGTGCTACAGGTCGAAGCGCTCGCTCAGACCATGGCCGTCTACGTCGCCAAGCAGGAAGGCTTCGGGGACCGCATCGGCCTGTTCGCCGGCATCGAGGACTGCCGCTTCAAACGCGTCGTCCTGCCCGGCGACACGCTGCGCCTCGAGGTGACGATGGACAAGCTCGGTCGACGCTTCGGGCGCGGCCGGGGGGTGGCCTCGGTCGACGGGGAGGTCGCCTGCGAAGCGACGCTGAGCTTCATCATCCCCGACGCGTCGGTGCTCCGCTGATGCCCCGCCTGGCGGTCTTCTCGGATGTCCATGGCAACGTCTCAGCCCTGGAGGCTGTTCGCAAGGCCGTCAAGGCCGCAAAGCCCGAAGCGACGATGATCGCGGGCGACCTCGTCCTCAACGGACCGGAGCCGGCGGCAGCCCTCGACGCGATCCGCGAGATGGAGCAAGCCGGCGCGATCGTAATCCAGGGGAATACGGACGTCGCCGTGGCGGACTTCGACTATGCCGCTGCCTTTCCGTGGATGACCGAGGGCGTGCCGGACTCGATCCAGGCCGCCGCGGAATGGGCGCACGAGCAGCTCGGCGAGGAGCGTCTCGAGTGGCTGCGGCGCCTGCCTGCCGAGCGAAGGATTCAGGTCGACGAGACGCTCGTTCTCGTCTGCCACGCGTCGCCGGGCTCACAGACGTCCGGCTTCGATCGGGACCTCGACGTGTCGGTGACGGTCGAGCGCGCTGCCCGGACGGACGCCCGCGTCATCTGCTGCGGGCACACCCACATCCCCGAGGTACGAGACCTTGGCTGGAAGCTGATCGTGAACGACGGATCCGCCGGCTACGCGTTCGACGGCGAACCAACAGCCTCATGGGCGCTGATCGATTTCGATGGCGAGGACGTGACGGCCGACATCCGGCGCGCGGAGTTTGACGTCATGGCCGTCTCCGAAGCGCTGTCGCGGAGGGGCCTGCCGGGCGACATCTACCGGGCCGCCACCGTCCGGACCGGGAAGCTGGTTCGATGAGCGATCCAGCTCGCCGCGTCGTCGTCACGGGCATGGGTGCCGTGACGCCGCTCGGAAACGACGTCGCGAGCACATGGGATGGCCTGGTGACCGGCCGGTCGGGCATCCGCACGATCGAATCCTTCGACCCGAGCCGGCTGACAAGCCGGGTCGCCGGCGAAGTCGTCGGCTTCGACGCCTCCGGCGTCCTCGACCGGAAGGACCTGCGGCGCACCGATCGGTACATCCAGTTCGGCCTGGTCGCGACGCGCCAGGCACTGGACCAGGCGGACCTGCCCGGCCGACTCGAGGGTGAGCTCGCTGAGCGCACCGGCGTGATCCTGGGGACCGGCCTTGGGGGGGTGCTGACCCTGTTCGAGAACGTCGTCACCTACACAGAGCGGGGCCCCGACCGGATCGGACCATTCATGATTCCGATGGGTATCCCCAACATCGGCGCCGGCCAGATCGCCATCACCTTCGGTCCGCTGGGGCCCAACTTCACGACCGTGTCTGCGTGCGCAACCGGCGGCCACGCGATCGGCGAGGCATTCGAAACGATCCGCCGCTCGGACGCCGACGTCATGCTCGCGGGCGGCTCCGAGTCGGGCTTCCACGAGGCGCTCGTCGGCGGCTTCTGCGCGATGAAGGCGCTGTCGACGCGCAACGACGATCCGCCGGGCGCATCGCGCCCCTTCGATCGAGGCCGCGACGGCTTCGTCATCGCTGAGGGTGTCGCACTGCTCGTGCTCGAGGAGCTCGACCATGCGCGAAGGCGCGGCGCCGAGCCACTCGCCGAGATCGTTGGCTACGGAGCTACGGCCGACGCGTCCCACATCACCTTGCCGGCGCCTGGAGGCATCGGCGCCGTCCGGGCGGCTCGGCGGGCCCTTGAGAAGGCGGGCCTCGAGCCAGGCGACGTTGACCACGTGAATGCCCACGCGACGTCGACGCCGGAGGGCGATCGTGCGGAGCTGCAGGCGATCCGGACGATCTTCGGCGACCACGCGGAACGGCTGGCCATCACGGCCAACAAGTCGATGACCGGCCATACCCTCGGTGCAGCGGGTGCGATCGAAGCGGTCGCCACGATCATGACCATGCGCACCGGCTGCGTTCCACCCACGATCAATCTCGACGACCCGGACGAGGCGGCCGCCGGGCTCGACCTGACACGAGGGAAGGCCCAGTCGAGGTCGGTGCGGATCGCCCTATCCAATTCCTTCGGATTCGGCGGCCAGAACGCGGCCCTCCTCTTCCGGCGCTGGGACGAATGACCGAGCCGGCCGAGGAGAGGGAGACCGGGGACCCGGTCATGCCCGTCGCGGAGGTCGTCGAGGCGCCGGCACCCAGCGATCGCGGGGATGCGTCTCTGCTTGCCCTGATCGACCGGCTCTCGGCGCTCCTGCAAAGCAGCGACCTGACTGAGCTCGAAGTGGCGGCCGGGGAGACCGCCCTGGTCCTTCGCAAGCCCGCTGCCCTGGCGCCGGCGGCCGCTGCTGGCGGCGCGGCCGGCGGCGTTCTCGGCTCGGGCGCGAGCGGATCGCCTGGCGGTGCTCGGGACGGACATCCGGCCCCTGGAGAGCCCATCGGTGGGCTGGCTGAGGCGCCCGCCAGGCCGTCCATCAAGGCGCCACTGACCGGGATTTTCTACGCGTCCCCGGCGCCCGGTTCCGCGCCGTACGTGCAGATCGGATCGCAGATCGCGGTCGGCACCGTCATCGGTCTGATCGAAGCGATGAAGCTGTTCAACGAGATCAAGTCCGATCTCGGCGGGCAGGTGGTCCGGATCGTCGCCGAGACCGGCACGCTCGTGAAGGCCAAGCAACCCTTGATCGAGGTGGAACCCCTGTGAGCGAGACGAGCCCTATCCGTTCGCCGGCTACCCCGCGGCCGACTTCGGGCGCACCGCGCTACGCCCACGTGATCGGCTGGGGAAGCTATGCGCCGGCGCAGGTCCTGACCAACGCCGATCTGGAGCGGATGGTCGACACGTCGGACGAATGGATCGTCAGCCGGACCGGCATCCGCGAGCGGCGGGTCGCGGCGGCCCATGAGACGACCGCCTCGATGGCGGCGGTGGCATCGTTGCGGGCAATCCGGACCGCAGGGATCGAACCCGACGACATCGACGTGATCCTACTGGCGACACTCACGCCCGACTACTGGATGCCGTCCACCGCGGCGCTCGTCAAGGAGGCGATCGGCAACACGCGCGCTGCGGCGATGGACGTGGCTGCCGCCTGCTCCGGATTCGTCTACGGCTACGCGACGGGCCAGGCGTACATCGCCAGTGGGATGGCTCGGAACGTCCTGGTCATCGGTGCGGAGACGCTTACCCGCTTCCTCGATTACTCGGACCGCAACACCTGCATCCTCTTCGGGGACGGCGCTGGTGCCGTTGTGCTGGGCGCGGCGGACACCCCCGGCGGGGGACTGGGCATCGAGATGACGACCGAGCCCGAAGGCGCCTACATGATCTGGCTGCCTGCCGGCGGCGCCAAGCGGCCGCCATCGGCCGAGACCATCGCTCGTGGCGAGCACTTTGTGCGCATGGAGGGCAAGGAGACCTATCGCTTCGCCACGCGCACCCTTGCCTCGACAGCGCTCGCGGCGATCGACCGCGCCGGCCTGAAGTCGTCCGACATCGACCTGTTCATCCCGCACCAGGCGAACATCCGGATCATCGAGGCCGTTGCCAAGGGCCTGAGCCTGCCCATGGACCGGATGTTCGTGAACCTCGACAAGTACGGCAACACGTCCGCGGCCTCCGTGCCGATCGCGCTCGCCGAAGCCGTCAACCAGGGCCGCGTGAAGGTCGGCGACCGGATCGTCATCGTCGCGTTCGGCGCCGGCTTCACCAGCGGTGCCGTCGCGATCGAATGGACCGCCGATCCGGAACGCGGCCGAACCGGCGACGCCGCGGTCACGCCGGCGGACGCGCACGTTCGACTGACGGTCGACTGGGATTCGGTCGACCCGATCCCGGACGCGCTCGCCGCGGTCATGGGCCGGCCCATCGCACCCGGTGTCGACGTGCCGCTCGACGACGTCGTGCCGGGCGAGCCGGAGCATGCCCGCCGCGACCGCAAGACCGAGATCCGGGTGTGATCGACCTGTCGGGAAAGTCCGCTGTCGTGACGGGGGGCTCGCGGGGCCTCGGCCGGGCGATCGCGCTCCGGCTCGCGCGGCAGGGGGCGGACGTGGCCTTCAGCTATCGGGGCAATGAGGTGGCCGCAGACGAGACGGCATCGGGCATCGAGGAGGCTGGGCGCAAGGCTCTGGCGGTCCAGGCCGACGTGACCGATCCACCTGCCGCCGAGGCGCTCGTCAAGGCGGCTCTCGAAGCCTTCGGCAAGGTCGACATCCTGGTAAACAACGCCGGCATCACGCGCGACGACCTGATCATGCGCATGAGCCTGGACGCCTGGCGTGAGGTCCTCGAGACCAACCTGTTCGGCGCCTTCTACTCGATCAAGGCGGCAACTCGGCCGATGCTCAAGGCCCGTGGCGGCCGGATCGTCAACATCACCTCCGTATCCGGGCAGGCCGGCCAGACCGGCCAGGCCAACTACTCGGCGGCAAAGGCTGGGCTGATCGGGCTGACAAAGGCCACGGCACGCGAGCTCGCCTCGCGCGGCATCACCTGCAACGCGGTGGCTCCCGGCTTCGTCCTGACCGAACTCACCCATGGCCTGCCCGACGCGCTGAAAGCGGAGCTGACCGCGAGAACGCCGCTCGGCCGCTTTGGCACGGCCGAAGAGATCGCCGACGCCGTCGCGTTCCTCGCGTCCGACGAGGCGGCCTTCATCACGGGCCAGGTGCTGGCCGTCGACGGCGGCCTGGTGATGATGTAACAGCCGGCCCTTCCTCGGCGTCGCTCGGGGATGGAAATGCTAGACTCGCCCGGCTTTGAACGCTGACAGGGCGCGGGGGGCCGGCGCTGTCCGCTCGCCATCCACGGCTACCTTCCTCTCGTTCCTGTGGCCCGGGCTTGGCCAGTGGTATCTGGGCCGCAATCGCCTCGCACTTGTGTATGGCCTTCCGGTGGTCGCCGTCGCGCTGGCCGCTCTGTGGCAGTTGAATGGCGGCCTCGCCGACCTGGCAATCCAGCTCTTTGCGCCCTCGTTCTCCCTGACCGTCCTCGTACTGATCGTCCTGCTCGGGGTGTGGCGGCTGATCTCGATGGCCGACGCGTTCACGGCCGCGCCGTTGCGGACGAAATCCAGCCGTCGACCAACCACGCTCTTCGCGGTGCTGGCGCTCCTGGCCGTGATCGGTCACGCCGCAGCCGGGTTCTATGCGTGGTCCTTCTACCAGGCCGGCTCGAAGATGTTCGTGGCGGGCCTGGGCGGCGACTTCAACTCGGTCGCACCGGGGGCCTCGGGTTCGGGGACCAGCGGGGACCTGGTTGCCAAGCCGGGGGCGACCCCGGCAACAGCTGACTCGCGAATCAACATTCTCCTGACCGGGGTCGATTCGTCGGTCGGCCGGAACCATGCCCTCAACGACACGATCATCGTCGCCAGCGTCGATCCCAAGTCAAGGCACGTGGTGATGCTCAGTTTTCCGCGCGACATTGCCGGTTTCCCGCTCTGGAACGGGGGCACATTCAGCGGAAAGATCAACTCCCTGATGACCTACGCTGGACTGCACAAGGACCAGTTTCCGGACGGGCCGCTACCCTCCCTGATCAAAGAGCTTGGGTACCTCCTGGGCGTTCCCATCCACTACTACGCGGCGGTGGACCTGGACGGCTTTCGAACCCTGATCGACAAGGTCGGCGGGATCGACATCAACAACCCGCGCGCCATCAACGACCCGGACTACGGGGGCTGGACCGACGGCCGGCCACTCGGCTTCTCTCTTTCCGCGGGCGTCCATCATCTGGATGGGCAATCCGCCCTGGCCTACGCTCGGTCCAGAAAGGGCAGCGGCGACAACGACTTCACGCGAGCGCGTCGCCAGCAGCAGCTGCTCGTTGCCCTCGCGCGCAAGCTGACCGACCCGTCAATGCTCACGCGGTTGCCGGATCTCCTCGCCGCGGCATCTCAGACGGTCCGCACGAACTTCCCGGCCGATCGTCTCAGCGAGATGCTGTCGCTCAGCCGCCAGGTCAAGGACGACGCTATCCAGAAATACGTCCTCGGCCCGCCCTACGCGCTGCGATCGACAGATGCTACGACGTACTCGCTGAAGCTCGATCTGGCCAAGCTTTCGGCCCTCTCGATCAAGCTGTTCGGGGCGGACAGCCGATACGCGGCCAACGCGCCGGCGTCTCCTTCGAGCTCACCTTGACTGCGGAACGACCAGCTGAGCTGGCTGCGCCCCAGGCTTCCGCAAGCTAGCGACCCTCGCCGGCGATCATCGCGGGGATCGTTCGGGCGATGATCTTGAGGTCGAGCCACAGCGACCATCGGTCGATGTAGGCGAGATCCATTGCCACCCAGCGGTCGAACTCGGGGTCGCGCCGCGCCTCGACCTGCCACAGCCCTGTGATGCCCGGTTTCATCGACAGCCGGCGGCGGTGCCAGACGTCGTAATCGGCAACCTCCCGCGGTAGGGGCGGGCGCGGGCCGACAAGGCTCATCTGGCCTCGGAGCACGTTCCACAACTGCGGGAACTCGTCGAGGCTTAACCGACGAAGCCATCGGCCACTTCGCGACAGACGCGGGTCATCCGTCACCTTGAAGGCTTGGCCACTGATCTCGTTCAATGCTTCGAGCTCCGCGAGGCGTTCCTCCGCCCCATGAACCATCGTCCGGAATTTCACGACATGGAAGGGGCGTCCATGGAGGCCGACACGCGCTTGGTGAAACAGGATCGGCCTGCCATCGATTCGCCAGATTGCGACTCCGAGTGCCAGGAAGAGCGGACTAAGCACGATCATGGCGACGGCGGAAAGGGACATGTCGATCAGGCGCTTCGCGATCAGGCTGAGGGCCCGATCGGGGCCATAGACCAACGACGCGACGACGACACCGTCGAAGTCCTCGTGCCTCGCACCGGGAATCGTGAGCCCGGCCTCGCCGAGTGGAATTCGGACGACCCTCCCCTCGTCGGCGCAGAGTCGCGTTATCGGCTCAACGTACTGGGCATCGTCGATCGAGAGGCAGATGGCGACCTCGTCGACCACGTCGCTGTGAAGGACCGCCTCGATCTCATCGATGCGTCCGAGGACCCTCCGTCGGGGCCTGTGCGACCTGCGGGGCTCGGCAAGGTGACCGATCACGCGCAGGCCCAACTCGCGATGCCCCTCGATGCGGTCGGCAAACGCCTCTGCCTCGGGCCCGCTCCCGACCACCAGCAAGTAGCGGGTGTTGTAGCCGCGTGCCCGGAACTCGGCG
>WNGJ01000517.1_pt1 | contig 46488 bp, 29 predicted proteins | sample 5400611 | NCBI WGS metagenome assembly WNGJ01 (sample SAMN13153375, study PRJNA577476) | soil metagenome | isolation source: 40 cm soil or saprolite under Garry oak tree replicate 1 | place: USA:California | collected 2016-06-15
ATTTCACATCCAAACGCTTCCTGCCCTTTTTCTTCTCATGCTTGCCGTTGGCATGGTCAAGTGAAGCTTCGTGTTGATGGCCAATGGCAGCACTCAACCCGTAATATTGTGGTTGCAGATCAGGGCGACCGAAGATGATGTTGGTGCCGACAACCGGAATGCCTGTGACAAAGGAGGCTTCCAGGGAGAGGGCGCGCAGGTCTTCCGGCTCCAGGTCGTGGACGTTGCTCTTGCCGCAGGCTCGCGCCAGCATCTGAATCTCCATGGTCATAGAGTTGATGAAGTTGGAGACGCGGTCAGCCGCTTCGTCGATGTCGAGGCGTTTCATCAGTTCGGGGTCCTGCGTGGTGATACCCACGGGGCAGCGTCCAGTATGGCAGTGGTGACAGGCGTATGGCTCCGTTCCCAGCGCGTGATAATCTTCGACATAGATGGGGCGGTTGCAGTTGAGCGCGATCAATGCGCCGGTGCCGATGGAGACGGCGTCCGCACCGAGCGCCAGGGCTTTGGCGGCATCCACGCCGCCGCGAATACCGCCGGAGACGACGAGTTGTACCACGCCGTCCATGCCTATTTCACGCAGGGCAGCTTTGGCCTCAACCACGGCTGCCAGTGTTGGTATGCCTGTGTGATCCATCAGGATATCGGGTGAGGCAGCGGTACCCCCTTCGGTGCCGTCCAGTACGATGACATCCACCCCTGCCTTGACTGCTAGTTTTACATCGTCGGCGACACGAGACGCGCCGATCTTGACATAGACGGGGATTTCCCAGTCGGTGGCTTCGCGCAGTTCCTCGATCTTGGCGACCATATCGTCTGGACCTGTCCAATCGGGGTGGCGTACGGGGCTGCGCTGATCGACGCCCGGCGGCAATTCGCGCATGGCCTTCTGACCTAGCAGCACACCGCCTGTACCGGGTTTGGCTCCCTGCCCGATGACGATTTCCAGCGCGTTTGACATGCGCATGTGATGGGGATTGAAGCCGTAGCGGCTCGGCAGCACCTGGTAAACAAGCTGCTCGGACGCCTCGCGTTCGGCCATCAGCATACCGCCGTCGCCGGTAGTGGTGGAGGTACCCACACGTGTAGCCGCTCGACCCAGCGCTACTTTGGCGTTGCGTGAGAGTGCGCCGAAGCTCATGCCCGCGATAGTAATGGGGGTCCTCAGCACGATGGGTTTTTTCGCGAAACGTGTTCCCAGCACGGTTTCGGTCGTGCATTGCTCGCGATAGCCTTCCAGCGGGATGCGGCTGAGTGTGCAGGGGACAAAAGTCAGCTCGTCGAAAGACACGAATTTTTTGAGCGTGCTGAAGCCGCGAATGCGGTATCGTCCCAGTTCTGCTTTGACATGTACATCTTCCATCACCTCAGGCGACCAGAGCTGTCCGTACCGTACCAGTGGTTTTTCCATATCGATCCCTCTTCTAGAACTACATGGCCACACGCCATAATTCGAAATCGGCCTTTGAGAAGTTGTGCAGGCGTCCACCCGAGCCGATCTTCTTGAAATCGGAAAGCTTGCGTTTGGAACTCAGTCCATATTTTTCTAGCGTTTCCGCGAGGAAACGCGTATCCTCGCCGGTCATTTCTTTGATCACGGCGTCATTGCCCAACTGGTTGGGCTCGCCGCCCAGGTAAATAGTACCAGCGTACATCGAGTCTCCCAGGCCTTCGGCTGCATCGCCGCAAATAATCATCGTGCCGCGCTGCATCATGAAGCCTGTCATATAGCCGGTGTCGCCGCCGATTACGATCAATCCGCCTTTCTGGGCGATGCCTGTGCGCGCCCCGACGTGTCCCTTGACGACCACCGTACCACCGCGAATCGAGGCTCCCGTGCCACTGGCAGCGTTGCGTTCGACCACAATCTCGCCAGAAAGCATGCACTCGCCGACGGACCATCCGGTATTGCCCAGGATGTGAAATGTAGCGCCATCGTTCATGGCGCCGCAGAAGTAACCAGCAGTCCCCTCTACCACAATCTTGATGGGATCGAAGACAGCCACACCAAGGCTATGGCGCGCTTCAGGATTCACCAGGTGAATTTCGGTTTCTCCCTCTAACGCCAATCGTTTGATAGATGTGTTGATCTCGCGTGTAGTTAGCTTTGCGCAGTCCAGGGTAACTGACATACAAGCACGCTCCTTTTGGGACAGGTGATGAACGCCAACAGATGATGCGTAGGGGCAGATGTATCAACTTAACGAACCAGGCCCCCCCCTCGTCGTGTGTAGGGACAAGGTGTGGTGTGTGGCGGATGTGGGGGCCTTGTGCTTGTCCTATACGCCTGCTCGCTTCCCCAGGGAGGACAAGCACAAGGCCCCCGCCCTTCCACTACGCCGCCCATTGTCCCTACGGCAGGTCCGGCGGCTCCTCATGTATGATATGTCGGTCCCTACAAATGCTCGTCACCTTGTTAGGGATGGTTCTCGCGTTACTACGCCGCTCTCTCGTTTGAGATGCCAGGTGCGGACTTCACGCGCGCTTGCCTCGCGGATATCGAGTTCAAATGGGAAAGCCTTACGCAGCGCGGCTTCTTCTGAGGCCATGGCAACGAACTCGTCGGTTTCTGTAATGATCAGTGGTTTCATAGCGAACTGGTCACGCGCGAAGCCAATACTATCGGCGGTCGCGACGAGATAGGTGAAGCTACCATCAAGCGTGGTGACGGTGCTGCTTACCGCTTCGTCGAGCGTTGCGCCCTGCTGCATCATATCGGCAATGTAGACGGCGATGACTTCAGAATCGTTTTCGGTATTGAAGTGATGCCCTTTCATCTCCAGGCGGCGGCGCAGCTTGTAATAATTGGTGATATGCCCATTATGTACCACTGCAATATCAGAGAATGGACGCGCCCAGAAGGGATGGGAATGGCTGATATCGACGCGGCTCTCGGTTGCCATACGAGTGTGGGAAATACCATGTGTGCCATACAACGAGGAAATATTGTAGGTCGCATCGACCGCTCTGGCCTTGCCCATCTGCTTGATGATTTCGAGGTGCTGGCCCATGCTGAACACTTCAACGTCCTCACCGATTGCTTCGATGGCGACGGTCAATGCTTCATACGAGCCGTCGTAGTCCATCACCAATCGGACATACTGCCCGGCACGGCTGCTCTCTCTCACTTTGCCATAATCCTGGGCCGTTTCCACAATCATTGCTTCCCAGTCGAGCGTTTCATCCTGCGCATCTTCGTCTACCTTCACACGCATCACAAGATTGCCTTTAGGAAGATTGCTATACAATGCCAGCCCTGTTGAGTCAGGACCGCGACGGTTGAGGTCGGCGAGCATCTTGATCAGAATCTCACCGATTGGGCCTTCTTGTTGTTTGAAAAGGATGCCGGCGATGCCACACATAAATAAGATTCCCTCCCTGGTGGATTGCAAGTCTGAAGTATCGTTGCAGTCGTGTAGGGTACGGACCAGGCTCTGTCCCCCATATTGCTACTATAGTGTAAAAAATGTACATATTCAAGGGGCATACTAACCAAAATGTGCAGAGGTGCATGGATAGTCTGTCTATTAGACTGCATACGGCATTGTAGTACCACAACCAATTCTGTATAATACATGCGAGCAGCATCATAGAGAAAGGAACTACAGTTATGCCAGAAGAACTCCAGCAGGAAGAGGAAAACACATATATCCTGGATGCCGAAAGCGCAACTGAAATGGCCCGTTTGTCGAAACAAGATCGTCTCATTACAAAGGGCATGGGTGGACTTTTCTCTGAGAGAGATGATATCGCAGTCATGCATGATATTCTCGATATTGCTTGTGGCCCCGGTGCCTGGGTACTCGAAGTAGCCTATAGCTATCCCAATATTCATGTAGTGGGAGGAGATATCAGTCGCATGATGATTACCTATGCACGTACGCAGGCGAAGGTGCAAGGTTTGACGAATGCAGACTTTTATGTGATGGATGTCCTGAAGCGGCTCGACTTTCCCGATAACTCCTTTGACCTGGTAAATGCTCGCTTCCTGGTGGGATTTATGCCGCAAAAAGCGTGGCCGACGATACTTCAAGAGTGCCTGCGCATTTTACGACCTGGTGGAGTTCTCCGCCTGACGGAATTTGACGAACCTGGTACCACAAATAGCCCTGCCTTTGAAGAATGGCTGGCCCTCACCTTTAGCACAACACGGAAGGCTGGACTCACTGCTGCCCCTGATGGAAGGAATTTTGGCATTACGCCTCTGCTGAGACGCTTTCTCCTGGAAGCTGGCTTCCAGGACATAAACTCCAGGTCTCATGTCATTGATTTCTCTAATGGAACCCCAGCATATGAACCTATGTATGAAAATTGCGAAATCGCTTTTAAGCTTGTACAACCCTTTATTATCAAACTAGCGGGCATCAGTCAAGAAGAGGTGGATCAGAAATACCAGAAGATGTTAGCAGAAATGAGAATGCAAGATTTTTGTGGCCTCTGGTATTATCTGACTGTGTGGGGACAGAAACCATTGATGTAGTCCTGGAAATTCACAGCGATGAAGCGTACATTCTTAGCAAAACTGCAAATTAGCGCTCGCTATAGTCTGATCGGTGCGCTCTTACTCGTGTTGGGCGTACCCCTCTATCAATTGTTCGTCCTCATTCCATCAGGGTACGGGGATGCGCTTACCACGCTCAATTCAACCTTGCGCTGGATCAATACCCATAGCCTGCTCTTTCTTGGCTACCGCGCCCTGTTGATCATTGGTTTTGCCTTGATGCTCGGTTTATCATTTGCCCTTTTCCGTATCATCGTTGCTCAGGAAATCCTGGGGCGTGAAGAAGATGGGGAAGACGAAGGAGAAGAGATTGATGAGGAAGGCGAGGATGGAGAGGATGGAGAGGATGGAGAGGATGGAGAGGATACGCCAGCACAGGAGAAAGAAGAAGAAGGCGACCAGGCGGATGGTATGCCATCGTTTGCATGGCGAGGCAAAGGTTACGCTGTGATAGCGGCATGGACAGGGTTGCTCGGCCTGATTTTCTTTGCCGGGGGAACGCTGGCAAGCGCTATTTATTTACTCAGCAGCGCATCTTCCATTTCACCCCAGAGCGCTCTCACGGATAATGCGGCACCTCTTACCGGTTTCTTTGCGATTCTCACCTTCACCGTAGGTGGCGGTTTGCTTGCCCTTTCGTGCCTGTTTTTCGGTGCGGTGATTGCGCGTAGTGGGCGTAATCTCTGGCCGACTATGTGGGTCGCGTTCGGCTACGTGGCCCTCGCCATCGCCGCGTTGATGAGCGGCAGCGCGGTTGAAGTGGCCTTTGCCCCCACCACCGGCCAGGCTATACTCAGTACCCCCGCAATTCTGCTGTTTGCGCTGTGGGTATTGTGGTTTGGCGTGATGGTAGTGAGGTTAAAGCCGGAATAAAGAACGAAGTTCATGATCCAGGGGAACCAACCGCTGCTATAATGCGTGCATAGTCTCCGGGCTGAGCGAAAGCGGTAAATGACCCACTCTGTGTATCAATCGCATAAAGCATGCCATCCGCGTAAAAGGTCAGAGTATGGTTGTTGAACCAGGGTCCCAGTTCGACCAGTTGACTTGAGGTAGTCGCTAGCAGTTGAGGCTTCCCTATGCGCAGGTGCGCACCCGAACCGGAAACCTGCACAGTATACAGCGCGCTGTGACGATCATAGGGGTCCTGGTCATCGCTCGAAAATTCTACGTAGGCCAGTGTATGCGCGTCAGGCGAAAAGATGGGCGTTGTTACCCAGTGATACTGCGCATTGTTGGTCAGGTTATTTTGCTCCGGCAAGATAACCTGTGTTTTCCCTAATGCGAGCGGGGAGCCACTCAATGAGGTTATATTGAGGCTGTTGGCATACGAGAGCGCGGCGATATCAGCAGGCACACTATTATCTGTAGGCTCGGGTACTGCGCCTTCGCTCGATGCGTAGAGCAGGGTATTGCCAGACGGCGTAAGCGCGAGTGGCCCTTGTTGCTCCGGGTTTTCGTCTAAAATGGGCTGCAATGTGGCCGGAGTTCCGCTCAGATCGAGCGACCATAATCCATATTGTACCGCCTCATGACTGCCTCGATCATCGGTCAGCAGCAAGGTATGATCCGCCTGTGCTGAGGAGCCATGCATAAACGAGAAGATACGGAAGCAAGGACAGTCCAGGGCGGATTGTTCATAGACAATCGCCGCGTTCGCCAGCAGTCCGGCGTGAATAGCAATCGTCCCAGTGCCACTGGTTGGCTCTGTACTCCACGCAATCATCTTGCCATCATCGCTCAACGCCATCGATGTAATCACCTGTCCGTGGTCCAGGGGAGCAATTTGCGTCGGCGTTCCGCCAGAGATGCTGGTCATCCAGATACCATCGCCGCTATAGAGTATCTGGCCGGATGGCAACAGGATAGGAGGCGTTGCAGTATTGCTGATAAATCCCTCGGTCGGAATGACTTGCGCGTAGTTGCCCACAATGGAAACAAGATACAGCATATCATGCTGCATGTAGATCACATACTGTTCAGTCGCTAACTGCAAAGGCGGAGCATCCTGGTGATTAAGAACGGTAATGGAAGAGGTAGCGGTGGCGCTTAACTCCGGGCTGAGCGGAATAGTGGGTGTCAACAACCGGCTGCCCACCGGGGTTACGGACGTTTGCCGCTTTACTCCGACAGGACTATTCTGTGCCGCCTGCACGAGACTGAGGACAAGTTCACCTGAAAACAGCAGTAGCAGTAGACCAATAAGAATAAGCAAGGATACTATCCCTGCGTTCGAAAATAGTTTCATCGTCTCAAGCCGTCTGGTTCATTGATGAAGATTTAGTATGTGGCTTTGTCCTGCCTGCATGGCTCGAAATAAAAGCCAGTGTTTTCGCGAACACTTCCTCGCGGTCATGATCCCTCATCACGACGTGATAAGAGCGATGGAAGGTGACCAGGTATTTGTCTTGCGAACCAATGCGTCGATAAATTTCCCGGCCATTACGCGCAGGAACTACGTGATCGTGAATGGAGGTCATAATCAGGGCAGGCGCGGTAATACGTGGCAGTTCTTCCCGTAATTGCGGCAAATATTGCAACAGGCTCTCTACTGGCCGCATTGGCGTCCAGCGATAGACATCACGTGAATAGCGCAGGCGCGCCTCCGGGTCGCGTACATCTTCGCGCACTGTCGGCAGTAACGGTGTAATGTACTTGGCGATGCCAACAGCCGCTTTTAACCAGGGATACATGTGCAGGGGAGCGCAAATGCTCACGATACCCGCGATTTCTTCATGCGCTGCGATATGCAGAGAAAGCGCCCCACCCAGTGAATGACCAACCAGGAAGACCACATCACACTGCTGCTTGAGCGCCTGTAATTCCTCACGTACCGCCCTCGCCCAGTCTTCCCATCCCATTGCCAGCAAGTCTCTCACGTGCGCGCCATGCCCTGGTAATAGTGTGTTCACCACCATCATACCGCACGAACGAAGCAGCGTCTCCATTTCAGCAAAATCGTTTCTGCTGCCATTCAACCCATGCACCAGCAGTACACCTATCACAGGTTTTGCCGCGGGAGTAGATGCTTCCTGGTCGTGCGCGAATTGGGATGTTGCCATAGTGTACTTCCTCTGGAGGCTAAATGGACTGTATCTCCTGGCATGTTTCTTTTTTATTATTACGTTTTAACTAGCTCAGGGGTTACGGTTTGGCAATTTTTGGGACGAGGGCGATCATCCCAGGCTGACGGCAGAACAGGTTAACTACAACGCCCCGAAGGGGCAACTGGCCCGGTATTGATTGCACTCGGTGAGGTTGAAGCAATCGACACCGGGCGTGGAAAGTCTGTACGGTGTGCCGCTCGCTCCGATATGACTAATGTTGTAGTACCGACGGTTTGCGCAGGAGCAAAGTTGATGCTCGCGCCAGGAGTGCTAAAACCCTCATTCCACACTAGCGAAACAGTGCCAGCGTTGCTATTGGGAGCAATAGTCACCGTAGCAATGTAGGTAACGTTGATGGTTGTGCCGCAGATTACTCCTGTCACCGATGCCGGATTGGTCGATATAGTGATATTGACGACCTGGAATGGCCCTGGAAGTTTGCATACGCCTGTCGGAGCAACGGTTGTGGAAACAAGTGTCTTCCCTGATATGCCTACGCTGATAGAGCCGCTTACGGCAGACGCGGAATTTATCTGGATTACGAAGTTATTGAGCGTATACTGTACCGTCTGGCTCCTTTGCCCAGGAGTAAAGGTAGCATTGCCGGTGATAGGCGCGTGGTTGATGTTCCAGGAATAGGGAACCTGACCTCCGACGCTTTCAGGTGCCACGTTGATTTGCGCGCTAAATACGATGTTCATTGCCATCCCACACGGGATGGTGGCAAGACTTACTGGATTTATAGAGATGGTGATACCCGTGACCTGCAAAGGCGCCGTAAATGTTGGCGTAGGTGAGAGAGCCAGTGAAACGCTTGCATTAGCCGAGGGAGAAGAAGTAGCTGCTGGAGTAGAAGAACTATTGCCTGTACCGCCGCTTGGACCACCGCAGGTGCTCGCACTCAGCGCAAACAAACATATACAAAGTATAAACATTGTTGAACGTCTAAACATTTGACCCCCCTTTTTAGAAGGATGCCCAGATACTTCCTTGTTATCAGTATAAATACCGATGAGTATATTACCATACATGTAGAGGTTTTCCTGGTGTTATTGGACTTCTGTGCTATAAGATCATTGCTCTTTTTTGGGAAAAGTGCTATAGTCGCATTCGTTCTATACGATAATAAAGGAGTTCATCTATGAAATTCGCTACAAAAGCCATTCATGCCGGGCAAGAGCCTGATCCGACGACAGGCTCAATAATGACGCCCATCTATCAGACAGCCACCTATGCACAGGCAGGGCTAGGAGAGCATAAAGGTTTTGAGTATTCACGCACAGGCAACCCGACACGGGCTGCATTAGAAGCATGTATCGCTGCTCTCGAAGAGGGCGTATACGGATTGGCGTTTGCCTCCGGTATGGCTGCGGAATCTGCTATCCTGAGTTTGCTCAGCGCGGGCGACCATGTCGTTTCATGCGATGACACCTATGGGGGCACCTACCGCATTTTTGAGCGGGTGATGCGCCGCTACAACGTCGAGGTCAGCTATGTGCCAGCGGGCAAGGTAGCGAATTATGAGAAAGCTATTCGTCCAAACACGAAAATGATCTGGCTGGAAACTCCAACGAATCCGCTGCTTCGATTGATCGATATCCAGGCTATCGCGGCGCTGGCCCATAGCAGGAACCTGCTCGTGGTAGTCGATAATACCTTTGCCAGCCCCTACTTTCAACAGCCATTGAAGCTGGGCGCGGATATTGTGGTGCATAGCACCACCAAATATATCAATGGTCATAGCGATACCATCGGCGGCGCGCTCGTTACCAGCAACGAGGAGGCGTACCAGGCCATCAAATTCTATCAGAATGCGGCAGGCGGCGTACCGGGGCCATTTGATGCCTGGCTCACGCTGCTTGGGCTGAAAACCCTGGCGGTGCGTATGCGGCAGCACGAGGCAAATGCGCTGGCGGTGGCAGCTTTTCTACAAGAGCATCCACGTGTTGAGAAAGTCTATTACCCTGGATTACCCTCTCATCCCGATTACGCGCTGGCCAAACGCCAGATGAGCGGCTTTGGAGGCATGGTGTCCTTTCAATTCAAGGGAACCTACCAGGATGTTGCGCAGATGGTCCGCCGCTTCAAGGTGTTCACCCTGGCAGAGAGTCTTGGTGGAGTCGAATCACTGGTGTGCCATCCCGCGTCGATGACACATGGCTCCATCCCGAAGGACATTCGCGAATCGCGTGGCCTCACCGATACACTTTTACGTCTTTCGGTAGGCATCGAGGATATCGAAGATATTCTGGCGGACCTGGAACACGTATTGGCATAAGGATTATGAAATCCAGGGCGACCTTTCCTGCCCTCGCGGTCGCCCTCCCAAATGTGTCATTTTGTTACATTTACAACTACTAACCGATGTAATATATGAAAGATATGGAGTCTTTGGCGTCTATATATATATAAGGATTATGAGACCAGGGGCGATCGCAAGGGTCGCTCTCCCAGACGTATCAATGTTAATGTTATTAGGAGGCCGTGCTATCATGGCACATTTCCCGGTACCCCGGCGGCGTATTGGTAGAGGCGCGCTTGCGCTGGCCAGCATGCTGCTGGTAATGCTACTGCTCAGTGCCTGTAATGGTGATCCACAGGCTCAGCAGCAGGCCAAGCAGAACAAGGACGCTTTTAGTAATGAAGTTGCGCATGCTCAGGGCATAGGCGTGCCAGATACAATGCTTGCACCGATTCTCAATCAGGCCAAAGCGCTCGGTAATACAAGTGCCCCTTTAGGTCTCTTTAACGATCAATCCGTCACGAATTATAACTCGAATCTCTCACAACGCTACCAGATGCTGACTCTCGAGGTGCGAGGTCTGGAGATTCAGGCTACGCAGCAACTGGATTATCAGGCCAGCCAGGACCTGCAGAGCCTGGAGAATGCCCTGGCCCTGCGGCAGAGCCAGAATTTTATCGAAGCAAAGACATTTGCCAATCAACTGACCGATTACCAGGCACAACTGGCGAAGGCCCAATATCCCAAAGACTATATTCAAATCAGCTATGAGGCGAAACAAGCAACGCGGGCGCTCCATTTGATGGGTCCCGCGTACAACAATCTCGTATCCCTGCAACAGATCATCAAGCAGTTGCAGGCATCTCACCTTGATACAACGGCGCTCAGTCAACAGGCGCAGGATGATTTGCAAACATTCCGCAGCGCTAGCGGGCCGGATGATTTCTCGCAGCTTATCGATCAAATTAACACACAATTGCAAGAAACGACGGTCTACTCCATACAGGCTATTCCCTTCGTGGGCGCGGCCAAACTCAAGCAGTTCGGCGAAGACATTAACCTGCTCCAGAAGTATGGAGGAAAGTCGTCCACATTCCAAACCCGGCTCACAGCAGACCAGCAGGCGCTCACCAATGCTAACACCATCAGCGATTTCCTGAAGATTTCAGCACAAATTGATAGCGATACGGCATCTATCCAATTCCCACTCGTGCAGGGCCAGGCCAATTACCTGCTGAAACAGTATCACCAGGAAGTGACGAGCTGGGGTAGGTCGCACCAGTACCATGATCCCTACGATGGAGGCGCCTATAACCTGGACTATGAATACGACCAGCAGGGCATTGGTTCGGATGCGGATGCAGCGATACAGTCAGCGCAAACACAGGATGATTACCTGTCGGCCATCGACTTTATCAACAACGACTTCTTGCACCTGCGTGCTATGGAAGCTGATTTGAATGACAGCACCCTATGGTACCACCAGCATGCTACAGATATCAGCTTGATGCAGCACTACAATGTCTATAGCTCTACTGTCGGCCCGGTACTGGTGGTATCACTCGTTGAACAGACAGTGCGCTACTATAATAATGGGAAGTTAGTTCGAGCATTCCACGTTGTTACAGGGCAGTACGCGAAACCATCGCCGCCGGGATTCTGGAACATCTTTGTGCGTGAGCACCCGACTGAGTTCAAATCGAGCGAGTCACCTGGCTCTGCGTTCTGGTATCCACCCACACCTATTCAGTACGCGATGGAATACCACTCCGGTGGCTACTTCTTCCATGATAGCTGGTGGCGCGGCATCTATGGTCCGGGCATGAACTTCCCGCATAGCGACCCTTCCGGTACCACCACATTTAATGAAAATGGCAGTCACGGCTGTATCAACATGGATCCCAACGACGTGGCCTGGTTGTATACACAGATACCCATCGGAGCACCAGTCATTGTGTACTAGTTGTGAAAGCGGGAACGCCCGCCGTTTGACAGTTCTATCGGACTTCTGCTATAATCCATAGGCACTCGTTCAGACATTGTAAGGGCGACCCTCGCGGTCGCCCTCCCATTGGTTTTTGTAAACTCGCCCATGTGAAGGGGCGGATGTTTCGGGGAGGATCATAACTCACATGCCCAATAATGCCGCTGCTGAAAAGCGCATGCGCCAGGAGCAAAAGCGTCGCTTACATAATCGCAGCATTAAATCTATCGTGAAAACACAGGTAACGAAAGCTCGCGCTGCCATTGCCTCTGGTGAAGACGCAGAAGCCGCTGTACGCGCTGCCGCCAGCGAACTGGACCGCGCCGCCAAAAAAGGTGTTATTCATCGTAACAACGCTGCTCGCCGCAAATCGCGCCTGATGAAGCAGCTCAACGCAACAAAGTAAGTACTACCTTACTTCCTTACGCGCACAGGAGAATGACGAAGGATGGCAGATAAACAAGTATACACCAAGCCTGCCGGAAGGGCGCTGATCGATTCGGTCGAAAATGCCCAGTTACGGAAAGGTATACCGGAGATTATGTCAGGCGACACGGTTCGCCTGCAAGTGAAAGTCGTTGAGGGGAGCCGCGAACGTCTTCAGCCGTTCGAGGGCGTTGTGATGCGTCTACGAGGCGGTGGAGTCAATCGCAACTTCACGGTACGCCGCATTACGCACGGTGTCGGCGTTGAGCGCACGTTTCTCATCAACTCTCCCCGCCTTGAAAAGATTGAAGTGCTGCGCCATGCCCGGGTACGCCGCAAGCAACTCTATTATTTGCGTGGTTTAACGGGTAAGGCTGCTCGTTTGAAGGAACTTCGCCCGACTACTGCCAAAGAAGCCGCGGCGAAAGAGGCCGCCAGGGCCGCTAAGACTGCAAGTGTTGCAAATGCTAAAACCAGCAACGGCGAAAGTGACAACGCATAAACAAATACCGACCTTAGAGGAAGAGATGGCCCTGCTCAGTCAGGGCTATTCCTTTATTGCCGGATTGGACGAGGCGGGGCGTGGCTCCCTGGCCGGCCCTGTGGTTGCTGCTGCCGTCATTTTACCCCTTGATAATCCTGAGTGTCCGGCTCTCCTAAATGGTGTGCGAGACTCGAAGCAGTTATCGTGCCAGGCCCGCGAGAGTCTCTATGATGTCATCATGCAGCGCGCACTCGCCGTAGGCGTCGGCCTCGGTTCCGTTGAACTGATCGATGAACGAAATATTTTACAGGCTACCAAATACGCTATGCGCTTCGCGCTCACTCAACTCTCTACGCCGCCACACGCGCTGCTTCTAGACGCACTACTCCTTTCTGATGTGCCACTTCCGCAACGTTCAATCATCAAGGGTGATGTGCGTTGCCTTTCAATTGCAGCTGCCTCGATCATCGCCAAAGTTACCCGCGACCGCCTCATGGTGCAACTTCATGTATACTATCCCGCATATGGCTTTGCCCAACACAAGGGTTATGGCACCGAGGCACACCTGGCCGCTCTGCGCGAACATGGCGCTACACCTGTTCATCGTCAAAGCTTCGCGCCAGTACGCGAACTGTACGGTTTGTTTGAGTCCACGTCCCAGCCTCTAACAGTTTCTGAGGAGTAACAGTGTAATGCCTGATTATGTATGGGGGCGCAACCCTGTTTTAGAAACGCTGCGTTCAAATCGGCAGGTCAAGCGTCTATTGCTGGCAGATGGCCAGCGCGATGCCCCATCCGTAGCGGCCATTCTCCAGGAGGCTGCGCGGCGACACATCCCCATTGAAACGGTGCCGCGCCACCGCCTCGATCAGCTCAGCCAGGGAGCCGTTCACCAGGGCTGCCTGGCGGTCGTCGAAGCGCGCAAGTACGCGACGCTTGAGCAAATCCTTGACTTTGCCAGGCAGAAAAAAGAAGACCCGTTCCTACTCATCCTCGATGCCATCCAGGATGTGAACAATCTCGGTTCGCTCCTGCGCAGCGCGGAAGCGGCAGGGGTGCATGGTGTCATCATTCCCCTGCACGAAGCGGCTGAGGTAAACGCCACCGTGGTCAAAACGTCGGCAGGAGCTACCGAACACCTGCTGATTGCCCAGGAAACCAATCTCACCCGCACTATCGACTTCCTGAAAAAACAGAATATCTGGGTCATCGGACTGGTTGGCGAGGCAAAAACCAGCTATGACAAAGCCGACCTGACAGGTCCCCTCGCACTCGTAGTAGGTAACGAAGGCAAAGGCATCAGCCGATTGGTGCGCGAACACTGTGATCTCCTGATCACTCTCCCGATGCACGGCTCAGTCAATTCGCTCAATGCTGCGGTGGCGGGTAGTATTGCGCTATATGAGGCATTGAGGCAACGTAGTAATAAAAAGTAGCCTGTTAGAGACATGTATGTTAGAATGATGCTGTTCAATTTGAGGATTTGCTGACGAGCAAATTAGTGCTGGATGGGATAGGAATGGATATTACGGGAAACGGGTGAAGAGGAAATGCGTCATCTACATACCTGGCCTCGTTTATTGCTCACATTACCGCTTGCCATACGCCTTGTTCTTGTTGTGGCAACTATAGTTTTTTCCCTGCTTTTCTATACGCTGAGCTTTCCGGTCATTCACAATGGCAACGTTCTCGTCATTCCTGCCGTATTGGTAGCCTGGATATTTAGAAAAAAAGGACTGCTCATCCTCCTGGGTATTGATTTTGTTACGCTGGTTGTCTATCAATGGGTACGACAAGGGCTGTTATGGCATATACCATTTACCCTCTCGTTCATTAGCGGTTTCATTCTCCTTGCCTGTATTGGGTACATCGTTCTCACACTGCGCGCCTTGCTGGATTCGGCGGATGAAGCTCGGATAATAGCGCAGGAGGCCGAGCACCAGACTGCTATTGCCTTTGAACAGCAGCGGCAGTTGAACGAACTGAAAAACCAGTTCATTCTGAATGTGAATCATGAGTTGCGTTCCCCACTCACCGTTATTTCTGGATATCTTTCGCTCCTCCTGGATAAATATGAGCAATTTGACCGCGCCAGCCAGGTGAATTATCTCAAGAACGCGGTGCGGAGCTGTAGGGAACTGGAAACATTGACTAATGACGTCCTGGACACGATGATGCTGAGCAATAATAAAGAGCTACTGCACATCGAGGATATTCCCGTTGCCCCTCTCGCTCGCGAAGCAATGGAACATTTCGAGGAATTTGGGAACCAGAGTGAGCGCACTCGTCTCGATATTCCTGAAGAGGTAACTGTTCGAGGAAATGCCCAATGCCTCCGCCAAATCCTGCGTAACCTGCTCTCAAATGCCTACAAGTATTCGCCAAGAGATACTCGTGTTACTATAAGCGCGACGGTGGATAGAGAATCTAAGCAGGAGGTATGCATCAAAGTAAAAGACGAAGGCCCAGGTATCCCGTCCGACCAGATACCCCTCTTATTTGGTCAATTTGTGCGTCTGCCGCGCGATCTTGCCGGCTCGGTACGCGGCTCTGGATTAGGATTATATGTCAGTAAAAGCCTGGTTGAAGCGATGGGTGGGCGTATCTGGGTTGAAAGCGCAGGGATACCGGGTGAAGGTAGCAAGTTTTGCTTTACGCTTCCTGGGACTGTGAGTGCATCCCACTAGATCGACATCTTCTTAAATACGGGCTCCGGTATGCTCCTGACGATCAACATAATGTAACGCCAGAACCAGGGCAAATACACTACCTCTTTCCCTTTCTTCATAGCATTATAAATCCCTTCACCAACTCTGCGCGGGCTGGCAAACAACAGTCCTTTCTTCAGCGAGGCGGTCATCGGGGTATCTACAAAACCGGGCTTGATCGTCACTACAGCTACTCCCGATTTCGCCAGTCTACTGCGCAGGCCCTGGAGGAAGATCGTGAGCGCGCCCTTGGACGCGCCATATACGTAATTGCTCCTGCGGCCACGATCACCGGCCACTGAGGAGATGACAGCGATACATCCACGTCTGTGCGGTTCAAAGTAATTCGCCAGCAATGTCAGGAGAGAGATCACGCTGGTGCAGTTGGTGGTGAATTCTTCCAGCGTCTTTGCCACGCTCTCCTGTGAAAGGCGTTGGTCGCCCAGCGTGCCATGCGCAACCAGCGCCATGTCGAGTCCGTCGAGCGTCTCAATGGCTGCCTGTATCATTTCCTGGTGGCGGTCCAGATCGCTCAGATCGAGTCCAAAGGTTTCCGCGCGTTTCGCGCCGCGCACCTTGAGATCGTTTTGCACTGCCTCCAGCTTTTCGGCTGAACGCCCGACTAAAAAAAGTTCCGCGCCATCCCTGGCAAAACATTTGGCGGTTTCCTGGGCAATAGCCGAGGTTGCGCCTAGTATCAAAATCTTCATCTTATGGTGTCACCAATTCTTGTTAATTCAGGGTCGCCATGATTATCAACACTGTCGGGAACCGCGGCGGTCACGCGCCGCCAGAAGCTTGAGGAGAATTTCGGATCGACGTATGCCGAGAACTCTTTCCATCCAGGGAAAAACGCCTGGAAGCTCTTGGCGCTCATGCGCGCATCTTTAGCGGGATAGACGGCTCCTCCGCTTTGCAGCACGATGTGGTCAAGGTCTTCTAACAGTCGCAGCGTCTTCTGACCATCGTAGGCAAAATCCAGTGCCAGCGTTAAACCCGGTCGCGGAAACGAGAGCATGCCAGGTGATGTAATATCGCCAAATGTTTTTAGCACGGTCAGGAATGATCCCTCGCCTGAACGCCGGATGCGGGCAAGTATTTCGCGCATAGCGTGATGCCCTTCTTCGAAGGGTACGACAAATTGATACTGCAAAAAGCCGCGTTTGCCATACATACGATACCAGTCATGGATGGAATCGAGCGGGTAGAAAAACGGGTCATACGAAACGATTTTATGAACCCGTTTTGGTATCTGTTTATGATAGTATAGTTCGTTAAAGGCTTTGACGCTCAGCGAATTGAGTGCGAATGAAGGGAAATCGATAGGCACGGCAAGAGGCAGGCGCTTCTTCATCGGTTTCGATGCGAGTTGCCTTGACCGGTTGTGATTGCCGCGCATAAAGTTACCCCGGCACAGATTCTTCCCGCCAATCAAAATATCCACCCAGGACATGGTATATTCGTAGTCCGCGTCGGATTCAGCAGAGATCTCGAAGAACTCGTCGAGCGAAGCGAAGCGGATGTGATCCATGTCGATATAGGGATTCACGATGGGCTTCAGACGAAATTCCGCCCATAGGATGAGGCCGGTGAGCCCCAACCCGCCGATGGTCGCGCGGAACATCTCGCTATTGTACTCAGGCGAACACAATAGGCGTTCGCCATTGGAGCGCAGCAGCTCGAAGCGGGTGACATGGCACCCAAACGTGCCGCTCCGGTGGTGGTTCTTGCCATGAATATCGTTGGCGATAGCGCCGCCAACCGATACGAACTTGGTACCCGGCGAGACCGGCAAAAACCAGCCGCGCGGTACCAACACCTCCAGAATTTCCGCCAGTGAGATCCCTGCTTCACAGCGCAGCAGACCCGTCTCCTCGTCAAATGAGATGAAACGTTGCAAATGGCTGACATCGAGTGAAACACCGCCCTCGTTGAGGCAGCTATCACCGTAGCTACGTCCATACGCGAAGGGCAGCGCAGTTTCCTCTAATTGAGCGATATCAGGCAATTCATTACGCCAATAAATCGATTGCACCTGGCTATGTTTGACTTTAGGATAGCGGCCCCATGAATGGGGCTGTTTTGTGATATTTTGAGAATCCATCGATCTTAGACCATACTCCACTGGATTTTCCCGGACAGTTACACATACTATAACGTAGGAAAAGAAAGCATTGCTACGTTTTAGCCGAAAGGTTTATAATGTCTCATAAACCTTTCGTTTACCTGTTGTCAGGTCATCATTTCTTTTCTGGTAGATAAATATGCACATTGTCATTTTCGCGGGCGGCACGCTCGAACCAGGGGAAGCTTTCTATAAAGCCATTGCCGGCGCAGATATGATTATCGCCGCGGATAGTGGGGCCGCCAGGGCACTGCGCTATGGTTGTACTCCTGCTATTGTGGTAGGAGATTTCGATTCGCTCGATGAGCAACTTGTAGAGCAATTGCGGACAGGCGGTAGTCGTATGGTCTCCGCTGCCGTCGAGAAAGATGAGACGGATACAGAACTGGCGGTACAACTCGCAATTGAGCAGGGAGCCACAGAGATTACGCTGCTCGGGGCGCTCGGCGGCGCTCGTTTCGATCATACGTTGGCCAATGTGTTGTTACTGGCGGGGTTTGATAGCGTGCCGATCAAGATTGTTGATGGGCCATCGGTCTGCTGGTTGGTCAAAGGACCGGGTAACACCGCGATTGATGGACAGGTGGGCGACCTGCTTTCGCTCTTGCCCTTAACAGGCGATGCCAGTGGCATACGTACATCGGGATTGTACTATCCTCTACAAGGCGAGACGCTCTATTTCGGGAAGCCACGTGGAGTCAGCAACGTACTCACCCAGGAACACGCGGAAGTATCCCTGGAACGTGGGCTGTTGCTGGTTATTCATAGCTTTTTCTTCACATGACGCCAGGGAAAAGTATTCAGTTTTTGCCCTGAATCATCAGGGCAAAAACTTATTCGTCCACAGCGCATCAAAGTTCATACTGTGAACAGGCTTGCTCGACGCATCTAATATCCCGCCGGTATCCAGGATGAATTGCGGGTAGTTGTGCCAGGGCGCGGCGTCCTGCCAGCCCCACTTACGACCCGAGTCGGCGTAGCGGGGGCTGAGGTAATCCTGGCTGGCGTAGACCAGGCCGGTATCGGTGAAAGTTCCCGGATTATCGGCGTTCGCTTTATTCATCAACATTTTCGCGGCGTCGTGGGCATGGGTGCGCGCGTAATCGTAACCACAGGAAGTGGCCAGCATAAACCGGCGCAGCAGATCAGGTTCACGCTGAATCTCGGTGGGGCTGGTGATAATGTTTGGCGTATAGTAATCAGCGACGCCATAGTTAGTAATCGGGAAGACATTCAGTTGTACGCCGTCGCGCTGCGCCTGAATGACTTCCCAACCCTGGAAGACCCATACGAAATCGATACGGTGCGATTCCAGTGCCTGCATCGCGTCAATGCTCAAGGTCACATTGGTAAACTGGCCTTTGCCCCCGTCCTGCTTGATGATCTCGCCCACGACAGCCGATTCATAGGGCGCCCCGAAACCACCATAGGTCTTGCCGTCCAGGTCGCGCGGGCGCGTCAAGCCAGAACTCTTCAGCGTCACCAGCGCCGAGGTGTTGTGCTGGATGATGGCGGCAATCGAAACCACTGGTTGGCCCACTGCCGCATCCGCCACGATCCCCTCGGTAGCGCTGATCCCAACATCGGCCTTTCCCGAAGCGACGAGTACATCGGGCGAGACATTGGCAGAGTAAGGGAGCAGGTGCAGGTCAATCCCCTCCTCGCGATACCAGTTCTGTACCAGCGCGACATAGATGCCCGTGTGGTTTGTATTGGGCGTCCAGTCGAGCGCAAGGTTCATAGTGGTCAACTGCTGCGGAGCCGCTTTGTTTAACGATGCGCATGGTGAGCTGGGCGTAACGGCCACGTGTGATGTTCCCTGCGCGCTGCTGGCGGCGCGCAACTGGAAGAGGTAGGCGCTAACAACCACGATAATTAACACTACCGGTATACAAATGCTCAAAAGCAGACGTGTGCGCTTATGCATAACATGTTTCCTTTCGTCGTATCGGAGGGACGCGATTATGAAGCTTCATAATCGCGTCCTCGTATTTTACTGGCGTTGCGCTGCGCCGTGATACCAGGGTAAAGCAAGACGTTCGATTACGGATACAAGGCCGAACAGGAAAAGACTGAGTAGAGCTGTTACCAGGATGGCGGCAAAAACCTGGGTCATTGCAAGTGAATTGGTGGCTCGCTGCATATAGATGCCCAGTCCTTTTTCTCCACCAACATACTCCCCAAAGATAGCTCCGACGACGCTGTAGGTCGCGGCGATACGCAGGCCGGAGAAGAAGGCGGGCATGGCGGCAGGCAAACGCACCATCCAGAGGATTTGCCAGCGTGACGCACGCATGCTGCGCAGCAGGTTGATCAACTCTGGTTCGACCGAAGCCAGGCCATCGGCGCAGGCTACAGCTATTGGAAAGAAACAATAGAGAATGACGACGATCAGTTTCGAGCGAATATCAAAGCCAATCCAGATGAGCAGGAGTGGCGCGAGGGCTATCATCGGGATGGTCTGCGATGTCACCAGCAGGGGGTAGATCGCCCTGCGCATCCAGTTTGACACATCCAGCAGGATAGCCATCAGCAGGCCGAACAGCGTTGCAATGGTGATACCCAGCACCGTTTCGAGCATGGTTTGTACTGTATTGTCATAGATGACAGGCCAGTTATTCACCAGGGCCGTGACGATGGCCGTTGGGGCAGGCAAGAAACGGGGGCTGATCTGGCTGATCTGCACGTATAGTTGCCACACTGCCAGCAGCGCTATAATCAGGACGATAGCAGGCCCATAGTTTGCCAGTTTGCGTAGTTTCATAGCAGCTGCTCCTTTAACAGAAGTGCCATCAACTCCTGTTCCAATTGCACGGCATGCGCCGATGCCAGCTGTTCCGGTTGACGTGGATATGGGAGAGGTACGTCAACCACGCGCAATACCCGCGCCGGTCGCGCACTCAACACATAGATGCGGTTCGACAACAGGATGGCCTCGCGCACATCATGGGTGATAAAGAGGACGCTTGAATGAAATTCCTGCCACACGTCCAACAGCCACACCTGGCACGAAAGGCGTGTGAGCGCATCCAATGCTCCGAATGGTTCGTCGAGCAAAAGGAAGGAGCGGTTGAAGAGCACTGTGCGCAGTAGCGCAACACGCTGGCGCATGCCGCCGGAGAGCGCGGCGGGATAATACTGCGCGAAGTCCATCAATCCGAAGCGTTTGAGCAAGGCATGCGCCTCAAACAGGGCCTTCTTGCGCGGGACCCTGCGCACATCCAGCCCCAGCACCACGTTTTCTTCAACGGTTTTCCAGGGCAACAACAGTGGCTGTTGTGGCATGTAGCCTGTTTTTCCAGCACGCGCGCTATCAGCTTCACCATCAATAGCAATCATACCGGCATCCGGCGTTTCAATACCCGCTACGATATTAAAAAGCGTACTCTTGCCGCAGCCGCTGGGGCCGATGACCGTAACAAATTCACCAACCTCGACAGCCAGGTCAATGGATGCAAGCGTTTCCAGTGACTGCCGCCCTTGATGAAACGTTTTCGTCACACCTTGCACCTGCAATTTCGATGTTTCCATGCTCCTCTCCAATACAACTTACAGAGCATATAAAAAGGCCGCAACCCTGTGGAGGGCTACGGCCTGGATTACTGGTGTAATGACTCGTGCGCCGTGCCGCTTCCCTCCGCTGGTATTATCCAGATCAGGTTCATAGGGTCAGCAGCTCGCCCGGTGCGACTGCCTCTCAGCCAGATGGCTCCCCTAGCAGCGATAGAAGGCTCTTCTAGAGCGAAATAATGTGCAATAATACTGCGCTAAGTATAGCACATTTCCTTGAGAGCAAGTGAGTGCGTTGCTCTATGACTGTGAAAAAATTGCTTTTATTCTCATGAACCCTATGTTATACTAAGGCCGTGTTAGCGGAATTTTCTACTACTATCTCAAGGAGACGAAAGAAATGAGCCAGTATCCTCCCAACCCGAACAATAATCCCTACGGGCAAAATCCACCAGATCCCAATCAGGGAACAGCATATGGCTCACCACCTCCGGGACCGGGGCAGAATCCTTACAATCCCTATCCAAACAATCCAGGGACGAACCCGAATCCCTATGGGCCATATTCACCGAATCCGACCCAGCCAAATTCACCATCGACGGGGCCCGGATCAAATCCCGATTACGGGTCTTACAACCCGTATGCGCCAAATCCACCAACGCCGGGGCCTGCAACTAATCCGAACTACAACCCGTATGATCCCTATGGGCAGACCGCGCGGGAAACGGCTCCGAGTTATAATCCCTACCAGGCGCCGATGCCTCCCGCTCCTCCCCCCGGAACCTTTCAACCCGCTCCCTCTCAGCCACCGGTAAAACCGCGCGGAGGGCTTTCAACGAGAGTCATCATCCTGGCAGCGGTGGCGCTAATCCTGGTGGTTGGCGGTATTGTCTTCGGCCTGGTTGCGTATAAAAACGGGCAGAATGGCTATGCCAACGCAACGGCTACAGCGCAGGCCGCCAATGCCAATGCTACGGCTACTGCACAGGCGAATGCCACGGCTACAGCGCAAGCAGCTTTGACAGCCACCGCTATCGCCTCGACCTATCCCTTTAGCGCAAACCAGGTGCTGAGCGATCCTTTGAGCGATAACAGTAAAAACAACGGGTGGGAAACCAGTCAATTCTGTAAGTTTCAAGGCAGTGCCTACCACACCGTCGATCCCCAAACCAATACGTTCACCTCTTGCTCTGCTGTGAATACGGATTACACCAACTTTACCTTCGAAGTAGAGGCAAGCCTTGTGAATGGAGATGGTCTTGGTATCACCTTTCGGGGAAATGCCGCCAAAACCCAGTTCTATCGCGCCGCCATCTATAACGATGGGAGTTATGGAGTTTACGTCTATGTGGATCCAACTGCCGGCAATACGCGTACATTAAAAACAGGGAACCTTGCGCAGACACCGACCCTGAGCAACACGAACACCATTGCGGTTGTCGCGCGCGGCACCACCATGACGCTGTACTTCAATCAAACCGAGGTCGTCAGTTTTACGGACAGCACCTATACGCACGGCCAGATTGGGGTGGCAACGACCGATCTCTCGAAATCCGCCGATGCCGTCTTTAGCAACGCGAAGGTGTGGGGGCTGCCGTAAGCATTGTTGGTGGTTGCATTATGACACTCAAAAGGGGGCATCCAAATGATGCCCCCCTTAATTTGTTCTTCTACTGATAACGCGCTGGTAGACCCAGGCATCCAGCATGCCGCGCAGAGCGCCAATCAAAGCCAGCGCGCACAGGCCAACAAAGAAGGCTAATCCTGGCTGGCTGAATGAATTGAAAAGCAGTGTATGGCTGGCAGTCAGCCCACTCCAGAGGGAGGCCAGCACAACCGCGCCCACGAACATGAACATGCCTGCCAGGGCGCTGCTGCGCAAGAGTATGGGGAATGTCATCTTGCGCGAGAGCCAGACGGCCAGTACTGCTCCAGGGGTTGGCGCGCCAATTGCGGCGATGAAGAGAATTCCGAATATGCGCAAGAGCAGCGGATCGGTGCTCGGCAGACTGGTGGGCATCGACAAGGTTAAAACCAGGATCAGGGTGAGTGGAAGCAGCCCCGTCAAGGCTCCGATGATGGCTGATCGCCAGTGCACCGGCGCGACTTCTACCTGCTCACGCGCGGCATCCACTGCTCCGAGCTGGCGAAGAGTATACAGGTTACTCACAAGGAGTACAACGTAGGCCAGAAAGGGCTGGTGTATATCATTCGGGCGCGGAGACGCGCCAAAGCTAATGAAGAATCCACTCACGATGGGAGCGATCAGGGCAACGGCCAGGCTGCGATTAAAATTGGTTGAAATACGTCGATTGCGTGTGATGCCTGTGAAACAAATGGCGGCCAGGGCAAGCAGATTGATACTCGCGCCTGTCAGAATACCCAGGATGGCAGGCGTCGCGGTTGCAGGCACGGTAGGCGCCAAGAGCAGACCCAGCACGAACAATTGCAAGAGGAGCGCAATGACGATCACACCATAAAAATAGAAGCGGCGGGCCTGGCGCTGCGCAATTGGTGTGGGAGCGCGATTTATCGCGTCCTCGTCTGTCGTTTTGGGTGTCGCATTCATTGCGCCCTGCCCTGCCTGTTGGGGCAAGGGAGGGTTGGCTGATTGGGAGGGCCAATGCCACTGCCCCGGCTGGCGAGGGAACGGCATTGCGCCGCCAGCAGGAGCGATCGGCACAGCCGGGCTGGTTGGCGGTATTGCGCCTGCTGCCTGCTGGACAGGTATGGCTTGAGGCAAGGGTGGTTGCCAGGAAGAATCGGCTACAGTCAGATCACTATTGCCACCAATTCCACCCAGGCGTAGGCCTCCGGGAGCGGCAAGGGCTGGCGAAATGGCGGCTCGTAAATCCGCCGCCATCTCCGTCGCGCTCTGATAGCGATCTCTGGGATTTTTAGCCAGTGCCTTCCTCACCACAAATTCAATCGCTGGTGAAAGATCGGGACGGGTGCCACGCATGGAAGGCACCGGTTCGTTGATTTGTTTGGAGAGGACTACAAAGGGGTTAGGCCCGGTAAAAGGAACATTGCCTGTCAGCAGTTCATAGAGCATGATACCCAGCGAGTAGATATCAGAACGGGCGTCAAGTTCTTGCGCGCTGGCCTGCTCAGGTGAAGCGTATTCAGCCGTGCCGAGGAAATTTCCGGCGGTGGTGAGCGCGGGCATGGCACTCAAACGCACAATACCAAAATCGCTCAAAAGCAGCCGTCCATCAGGGTGAAAGAGCAGGTTGGCGGGTTTGACATCGCGGTGGACAACTCCCAGGCTGTGCGCGTAGCTGAGTGCCTCGGCAATCTGGCCAATATAATTGGAGACGGTGTTAAGATCAAACTTTTTGCCCTCGCGTTTCATCTCATCGATACGTTCGCGCAGCGTCCCTCCGCGAATATAGGGCATAACAAGGTATGCCAGCTGTTGTCCATCAACTACCGCCTCGTCATACTCGTACACAGGCAAAATATTCTTATGTTCCAGCCTGGCGACCGTATCGGCTTCGCGCCGGAAACGCTCTAAGAAGACGCGCTGATCATCAGGATCAGCGCCGGAGTTGGGAACCAGCACCTTTATTGCCACTGTACGTACAGGGCGGGCCTGCTGCGCCAGGAAGACCGCGCCCATGCCGCCGCGTCCAATGGTGCGTTCGAGGGTGCAGTTCCCAAGCGTTACACCGATCAGCTCTTTTATATCCATAAAATATTCATTATCCCCATAAATCCTGCTGGGTCGCGGGCGCAGGGGTCAGATTTATCGGGCCCGCAGGACGCTTTTTATACGCCGCGCGCCGTTCGCGTACTGTTTTCTTCGGTATCGATTCCTGGTATACCCCCTGGTCCTCATCCCCTTCTTCCGAACTCCCTGCCAACTCAACCACGGCTTCAAAAATCGAGTTGCGCCGGATGTGTATTGATGGCCATAGACTCATAAGGCCCTCTACGTTCGCGTCCTCGCCTTCGGCGAGCGCGGGCAAGCGCATCCTGATGTCCCGCAGCGCTTCTGTCAAAGGCAAAGCATGTCCTCCGCTCTCCTCTAACCATTCTACGAACGAAACGCCGAGATGTTCCAACCATAGCTTATCATATAGCCCTACACCCGGTGTAAAGGCAATGGTCTCGCCAGTGACTCGTTCAGCCGCCTGCGCCAGTTCTGAACGTCGATAGCAATGCAAGACTTCAAAGCAGGTACGTTCAGGCAGCCACCCCTCCTGCATGACCCGCCGGCGCACCTCCTCAGAGTCTATGCGCGCCAGGCGATCAGCGAAATCGTCAATATGATTACGCAGCGTCTTTAAGAGTTCCGTGGCGGACAATTGCCCCTCGTATTCAACAATAGGAAAGTTCGAGGCGATGCTGGCGAAAGCAGCCTTCGCCTCGCCTGGAATGGCTAACAGGATATCCGAGCGCGACGCGAGCTGCTGCAACTTTTGGAGCTTGCGTTCACGATAGGAAGGCGTCCAGAAGCCCAGGATTTCCAGGTAGATACGGTGTTGGTCGCGAGTGAGGGCGAAGTCGGGTATGAAGATGCCCTGCGATGACGCCTCTCCTGAGCTCGATGGCAGCAGGATAGGTTCCGGCTCGCGTTCCAATTGCCAGCCATCCGCGCCAGAGCTCTGTGCCAGGGCGCTAAAGGCCTCGGCGAAGGATTGCTCGATGCTGCTGTCGAAAATCGCATTTGTAGGGACGCGATTCATCGCGTCCTGGTCCATAAATTTCGTCCCAGGAAGCAATTTCAGCAGTGCAGCATCCATCACAAAACGATACGAGCGTTGTAGAAAGTGAATGGTCGCCTCGGCCTGCGTAATGGCTGCTAGAGGCAGGTTGCGATTGCCCTGCACCCCATAGCCCAGGAGCATACGGCAGAGTCTTGCCAGGCGCAGCCCGTATTGTTGTGGAGCACCGGTCATTTCCTGCGGCCCGTACAGCGTGAGATGCAAAAGTGTAGGGGAGTTACCGGCGCTTTCATAGGCGAGATCGTAGTACACGCCAAGTTTGCGTGCGAGGTAGCAGAGACGCTTAATCACCGCTCCTACGCCTGCTGTCTGTGCGCTCGGCTGGTCTGGCGTCTGCTGCGACCGGAGAAAGGCATTGCAATCAATGACGAAATGCACATTCGAGGCATTGAAGAGCGCTGCTTCAAAAACCCCTGAATTGTAGAAAGCCGCAACTTCATCAGGTGTAGGAGGGTTGCCCTCGCGCACGAGCAGCGCCTCTTCGTCACTGTCCAGCGCAAGCAGGTATTCCAGGTCATGCGCTGTGAGGTGATAGAGGACGGCGAAGCGTTCCAATGCCTCCTTACGCATCTCAGCATCGAGAAAGCCCGCGTGGTGTTCATTGACGTAGTCGTAGAGTGCCAGCCGCAGTTGGATGGGGGAAGTGATGCCTGCCTCGCTCAAGCCGGTATTGCCAATACCCTGCAAGACCTCGTCCCAATCGGAGGCACGCCGGTTGTACCACCTGCTGAGTGTGGCAGCCAGGCAATGCGCCATGCGATAATCGCCAACGAGTGCGCGCGCTTCATCATCAGAGAATAGTCGCTGCGGCTGACCCAACAGTTGTTCGTGATAGTCAATCAAACGAGCAATTTCAGAGCGCATCTCACCGGGGCGCAAAAAATGGAGGGAGACGGTAAGTTCACCTCCACGCTTCTGAACATGCTTCTTGACATCTTGCAGGCTAAAGCGCACGCATTTCTCCTTTTTGTGATCACAACCAGGTTATTATACAGGAAAATTGATATGCCTGTACAGCGACATTCGACCAATATTTGAAGCAAACGTTCAAAAGTTTTCTCAGTCGTTTGCAGCGTGTACAGCTTCTTGATAAGTCCTGTAATTACACCGCTTTTTGTCGTTTAAGTTACAAAGTGATTGTGAAGCAATATGTTGACATTAGTTTCCCTGTATTCGATAATAGTGTTGTCGTTCTAACCCTCTTTTTGCATGTAGTTGCCCGCAACAGTGGCGAAGGGGTAGACTTATGAATACGAATCCGCAACGCATGGGCAAATACGAATTGCAGGAACTTCTGGGACGAGGCGGTATGGCCGAGGTCTGGAAAGCTTTCGATCCGCAATTACTGCGCCATGTCGCTATCAAAATCCTGCACCCTGATTTCCTGAACGATGCAGCCTTCGTCTCACGTTTTGAACGCGAGGCTCAGGTGATTGCCTCGTTGCGCCATCCCAACATTGTACAGATTTATGATTTTCAGGTCTCGCGGCCACCCGAAACGAGCAGCACCATTGCTTATATGGTGATGGACTATATTGAAGGGGCAACGCTCGCGAACTACATTCGCAAAACCTCTCGTATTGGAAAGTTTCCCCCTGAAAGTGATATCTACTACCTTTTTGCAGCTATCGGTCGCGCCGTCGACTACGCCCATCAGAAAGGTATGATCCACCGCGACATCAAACCAAGCAACATCTTACTTGATAAACGCGATACGAACACAACCATGGGCGAACCCATCCTCAGCGACTTCGGTATTGCCAAACTGATGGGAGCAACCGGAGCCACCCTTAGTAGTACAGGGCTTGGAACACCACTATACCTCTCTCCAGAGCAGGCGAGCGGAAAGATCGGCAACGAACGTAGTGACATTTATTCGCTGGGTGTCGTTCTGTATGAGGTTTGTACAGGAGTTCCGCCGTTCCGGGGTGAGAGCATCACAGCTATTATGATGCAGCACATCACCAGCCCGCCCCCTGCACCCAGCTTGATTAATCCCGACATTCTACCGCCACTTTCAGCAGTGATTGTACGCTGCCTTGCTAAAGACCCTACTATGCGCTTTAGCAGCGCCGCCGCCATGGTTGCGGCTCTGGCTGATGCGTTCGACATGTCGATAGCTGAAAATGCGGTATCTCCCGGGTACGCAATCAAGGATATGAGCAAACCAACTTTCTTGCCTCATTCACCAAATCCACCTTCATCACCTGGGATAGCGGCTATCAGCTCACCACCGCAACAGGCCCTGGCGCTCTCTACTCCGCCGTCCGCGCAACTCCCCATCAGTGATCATGGTATCCCGATAGATCCTATGAGCGATCCAGGCAAGACTTCTTTCGTAAATTCTGGACCTTTCGAGGTTAACGCGGGGCTGCCCACACCAGTGCCATCGCAGCCCCAACTTCCAGGCGCAGTAACTCCAGTCCCGGCACCAGCGCCGCCTCGTCCGACTGCCAAAAGATCGCGCAGCAGTTTGTTTATTGGGCTGGTATCTCTGCTAATTCTGGTGCTACTCGGCTCAATTCTAGGCGCTGTCTACTGGTTCACATCTGGCACTACCAATACACCGGCAGCGGCACAGGTTGGCGGGCATGTCTACTTCATCAGCAGTGGACAGATCTCTGAGCGTAGCAGTCAGGGGATCAACGACCAACTGGTAATTGATCTCCACAACCTCTCTACTCCAGCTGCTGGTAAAAGTTACTACGCATGGTTGCTCAGTGACAGCGCTCAAACCGAGGGAACACCGATTTTTATCACAAAACTCGCCGTCGTAAATGGGAACGCGCATTTTTTCTACCAGGGTAACCAGAACCATACAAATCTGTTAGCAGTTACAAGCCGTTTTCTGGTTACGGAAGAGGATGCGAACATCGCACCCAATAGCCCTTCTCTTGACCAGAAGACCTGGCGTTACTATGCTGCACTTCCCCAAAAGCCTGATCCCCTGGATACGGTGGATCATTATAGTGTGCTTAACCACCTGCGGCATTTACTTGCCGAAGATCCAACCCTGCACAAGGTAGGATTACCCGGTGGCCTGGATATCTGGCTTTTTAGGAATACTGAGAAGGTTCTGGAATGGGCGGGTAGTGCAAGGGACTCATGGGAACGGAGTGAGACAATAAGCATACGCAACCAGGTTATTCGTATCCTGGATTACCTGGATGGCCTGGCCTACGTCCAACAGGATGTGCCTCCAGGCACACCTATCCTGGTCAACCCCAAGATTGCACCTGTAGCCCTACTTGAGTTTGATGCACTGAACCAGAATCCTCCTGGGTACCTGTTTCACGTCAGCAAGCATTTAAGAGCGATCACTCAATCTCCTGGTGCCACAGCGAATCAACACAAGCTGGCCGAGACCATCAATAATGCTCTCAATGAAGTGCAAGGCTGGTTAGATCAGGTACGTCAGGATGCCAAAAAGCTGGTAAACATGCCTGTTAACCAGTTAGCCAGCCCTGGCGCTTTATCCATCCTGGATGATATGGAGACGCAGGCCAGGAATGCGTATATTGGACAACTTGATCCAACAACAAACCAGCTACACGACGGCGTCGTACAGATTCATTACGATATCCAGTTCCTGGCAGCTTTTGATGTGGCACCTTTCACATCAACCTCCTAGCGTCCTGCCTGACACACAGTGTAAAGACGCAGTCTCATGCTTCTCAGACTGCCTGACGGCGCAGCCGTCTTCCTTTCAGCTTGCCTGAGCCGTAGGCTAGAGACCACCCTCTCCGGGGGAGAGGTAATCGTCTCGTTGGCAAGTTGGATAAGGAACCTGCACGAAGACTACCTTTCCGAGTGGATGAGTGCGAGGCACTAGCACGAAGTGCGTTTCCACTCGGAAGAAGAGAAGCAGCGTTGGCAGTCGGAATAAGGACCCAGTTGGCAGGACGGATAGTGCCGAGTAAATGTGTAAAGAAACGGGGGTTGAAAGTAAGCGATATGCTTTATGTATGTCGCTTACTTCCTGCGTTTAGCCATCTCTTCCTCGGTCGTCCCGCTGGTAACGAGTTCATATAACAGCGCCTGTCCTGTTTTAGGGCGGAGCACCCGGCCCAGGCGTTGAATGTATTCGCGTTTGGTGCTGTTGCCGCTGACGATGATGGCGACGCGGCAATCGGGTACATCGACGCCCTCATTTAGGACGCGACCTGTGACCAGTTTGCTGTACTGGCCTGAACGGAAGCGTTCGAGAATGGCGCGGCGTTCCTCGGAGGGCGTCTTATAGGTGATGCTGGGCAGGCGAAAACGGCGGCTGATCTCATCGACAACGGGGTTATACTCTGAAAACAGGAGCACCTGGTCGCTGACATGGAGGCGCAGCAGGCGTTCGATCTCGGCATATTTAGGCGGCGCATTCATGGCGATATTGCGCGCCTCACGCCACGCCAGCATAGCCTCCCGCGCCTGGGGATCGCGCGCGCTCATGAAGATGACCTTCTGCTGAAATTCTTCGGGTGAGTGTATGATGATGTGCCGGCGCTGCAAGAACGAGCGATAGATGCGCCGCTGTTCAGCGTAACGGGCCTCATCCTCAGCAGACAGGGAGATATCGATGCGCACTTCTGAATACTGCGCCAGGTATTGGCCCTCGGTCAGTTCCGCGGGCGAACGCCGGTAGACCTCCGGCCCGATCAGTTGGTCCAGGTCGAGGTGCGCCATATCGCCGCGTTCTGGTGTTGCGCTTAACCCCAGGCGCAGGGGCGTGAACGCGCTTTCAGCGATCAGGCGATAGGTCGGCGCTGGCAGGTGATGGCATTCGTCAAAGATGAGCAATCCAAAGCGTTTTAGTTCGCGTGGATAGAGGGCCGCGGAGTCATAGGTGATGATGGTGATCGGCTTCATCTCTTTCTCACCGCCGCCGAATACGCCAATGTCATCGGCGCTCAAAGAGAGCGCGTTAGCCAGGGCGGTGCGCCATTGCCCCAGGAGATCGAGCGTGGGTACGACTGCCAGCGTCCACAGGTGAGTTTCATGTACAGCCATGGCCGCGACGAGCGTTTTCCCCGCGCCGGTTGGCAAGACGACTACACCAGCGCTGCCTTCTGCCAGCCAGTTCGTAAGCGCTTCGTTTTGATATGGACGCGGCTCTACATTCAACGCGGTCTCAAAAGGCAAGGCGGGCCGTTCCTCGAAGGCAACGGTAAATGGGGTTTGCTGAGTCTGTAGAGCTTTCTTCACCGCCGGGAAATGGATGGGTTGAGTACGTAGAAAGTGGTGCCGTTTATCGCGTCCTATTGCTGCGCGAATGTCGATGGGGAGGTGTGATCCAAAGAGGGTACGCAGCAGTTCCGGCGTCGGAAGTTGCAATAGCTCTTCGCCGGGGATGATGACGAGGTCGCGGCCCCGGTGATCGATGGTGGTCATAGGCAATTTCACGCTTCATTTGAGACAGCAAACAGTGAAAGCTGATCTGGACGAGGCGACGCCTCCTGCTTTTGCTGCTGCAACACTGCACTTTCCTCTAGCAAAGGAGCCAGAACCTCCGCCACATTTTCTACAGGCCACGCTAATGGCTGTCCTCCCAGCTCTATCAACGCTTTATTGCCGGGCAGGGTAGTAGTTCCATCCGACTGGCGCACATACAATGGGCGAGGCTGCTTTAGCGCGCCGTTTGCGCCTTCCCATGTTCCGCCCTGGATATCTGATTCGGCGACAATCACAATTTGTGCCAGGCCCGTCACCACCTTGTTGCGTTCCATTGCGCGACTGACAACCCACTGGGCATCCGGGTGAAACTGGCTCATTAAGAGGACGTTGCCTGCTTCGATTTTCGGGAGCAAGGCTCGCATCTGCACTCCACTGAGTTTGCGTATACCATGCGGCAAGACGACTGTCGTGCATCCCTCGGTGCTGGTTGCGCCTTCGTAAGCAGTACGATCCACACCGCGCGCATTGCCGCTAATGACGTTTGCTCCCCGTTCAGCCAGGTAGCTCGATACAGCACGGGTAAAGGCAAGGCTCTCTTCCCCGGCGTTGCGCGAACCAATGATGGCGATGGTTTTACGTTCAAGAATGCGCAAATCTCCAGCGTAGAAAAGTACCGGTGGTGTCTGTTCGCGCTTGAGCGATGTTCTGAGCAGCTTCGGATAGTCGGCATCGAGTACCGTCAAGATGTGAATATGGTTATGAGCTAGCTGCTCTACTAGAAAAGCCTGCCCAACCAGTTTCTCCCTGGCCTGTTCAAGTTTCTGGATGCTATCCGCTTTGAGCTGGCAGGCATCGCTCCACTCTTGAGGGCTGGCGGCGAAGAACTCCTGTAAGGGTCGCTGATTTTGATGGCACCATGCCACAAGTATGTTATTGACCACGCGGGTAGATAGTCCGCTCTCGAATACCAGCAGTAGCCAGCATGCCTGTTCTTGTAAGTCTCTTTCCATATTTATTTCCTTTACTGTTCCTCTATTGATCATCAGAATGAGCTGTGCGTGTAATAGTAAACGGATAAACAGCCTGCGCGCCAGCCTGCATCAATGTTTGCCCTACCTCGCGCAGCATATAGCCAGAATCATAAATATCGTCGATCAGCAGGAAGGTGCGTCCAGCAACCTGTTCAGGAGAACTCACAACAAAGGCTGCTTTGACGTTTTCTTTCTTCTGTATCCAGTTTGATAAACTTTTCTGCTCATATGTTTTACGGACTTTGGCAATCACCGGTATATACTTCACTGCCAGTTGTTCAGCGACCTGGCGCGCGAACATCTCCACCAGCGTGCCGCTCTTCGTCGGCGGCACACTCACTATAGCGTTGATTTCGGCAACGGGATAGCGGCTGCGTATGACCTCGACAGCCCGCGAGACCAGGCCAGGCGGAAACGGACCTGCATCCTCATACTTGCTGGCACGCACCAGCTTACCGACACGGGTACTACCATGATACGACAATGACCAGCCAGCTTCATGCTCTGGACGCCTCTCCGTACCACGCTTTTCGATACGAGGCAGGTATTCCTCCTCCAGAAAACGCGCTGCTGCCGCATATATTCTTTCTGGATATTTGATAGTCGGAAAGTTGGATGAGCGGCAGTTACCACAGGTTCTACAGGCATAACCCGTCGCATCTCCCAGATAGGTGGTCAGATACTCCATGTAGCAGGCCCGGAACCGCGCATATTCCTGCATATCCTTGAGCTCGAGTTGTTTTTGCTCACGCACCGTGTCATAGGCGCTAAAGTCTACTTTCCCCAGACTTGGAACTGTTGCGTATGTATGATCTTTTGTATTGCGTTCAATCAGTTGTTGCTCTTGCAAATCGAACAGGATACGCTCAATTACAGATTGTGTATATCCAGTTAGCCGCATGAGATCATGTAACCCCTGCGGAAGTACTTGCAGGAGAGACATGACAAAATCATAGCACTTCGCCTCGGGTTTGGCGGAACGAATAAAATACTCCTGAATGGTAAGATCGGCAGCAGCATAAAGCAGCACACACCATGAGACTTTCCCATCACGTCCGGCCCGGCCAATTTCCTGGTAGTAATGAATAGGAGATGCAGGAGTCTGGTAATGAATGACGAAACGGATATCAGGCTTATCAATCCCCATACCAAGTGCATTGGTAGAACATATCACTTTGTAGTTATTTGCCATGAATTTCTGCTCGATATCTTGCCGGGACTGTTCTTCGCGTCCAGCATGATAATATTCAGCCTGTACACCCTGCTGTTGCAAAAACATCGCTACCATTTCTGCATTATGTTTCGTCGCGGTATAAATGATGCCGGTTCCGGGCAAATATGGGAGAAATTCTGCCAGGTAGGCAAGTTTATCTCGATCGCCATGCAACTCTACCACATTCAAATACAGATTTGGTCGCCACATCGTCCCGCGAATCACCTGAGTCCCCGCGCCAATTTGACCAAGCACGTCCTGTTCGACGCGCTGGTTGGCCGTGGCGGTCAGCGCCAGCACGGGGATATTCTTGGGAAGCGCGGTCAGTAAGCGCACGATGCGTTGATAGTGTGGGCGGAAGTCGTGACCCCAGGTCGATATGCAATGGGCCTCGTCAATCACGATCATGCTGATACGCATGCGCGGGACGCTGCTCTGCCAGTCGGCGTTATCCAGGCGTTCGGGCGCGATGAACAGGATTTTGAAGCGGCCCTCTACTGCTTCTGCCAGGGTTGCGCGGTTCTCGTCCCGCGAAAATTCGGAACTGACGATACCGGCAGGGATGTCATAGAGATTGTTGCAACGCTGGCACTGGTCGCGCATTAACGCTTTCAAGGGAGAGAAGACGATGGTGAGATGTGGGTAGTAGAGACTTGCCATCTGGTAACAGAGCGACTTGCCCCAGCCTGTGCGCTGGATGACGAGCAGGCGTTTGCCCTGTACGAGTTGCTCGATGATGTCACGCTGGCCCGCGTGAAAGCCGGTGGTGATGTGAAAACGTTCTCTGAGGAGTTGTTCGGGTGAGTTGCTCTGCCACGTTGCCGCCGATGTCATGATGGATGTTCCTCCACACTATAAATTTGGACTGGAGAGATGTGCATCTATATTGCCCTTTTGCATTGTAGGTATTGCGGGGGGAATTGTCAATCAGTGACGACCTCCAATAGTTTTTCTGTTACCGATGGGTCAATGTATCGGTTGTGCCGGTTGTCGCAAGAGGGTTTGGATTGAGCGCGGTAAACTTGAATGTTACAGATGTGTCATTTGTATCACTTGTATCACTTGTATCAGTCTGTTTTTTTGATGTGAAAGACTGATAGGATGAGAAGAGCGTGGCTGAAGCGCATCTAGCAAGCACTGTAGATAGTCTTCGGCCTGATGGGAGAAAATATAAGTAGTCATATTCGCAATCTTTTGGGGGTCTCCGTCCTTATGAATGGCGAGTGAGGATCCACTAGAGCATATTCGCATAAGAAAGTGTGATAAACGAAGATGACGAACTTACCCGAGCCGACCCCTACTCATCAATTTCACCTGGAAAGATAAGATCCGCAAAATTGAACTTCTACACATAGCAGTTACTGCAGTATACAAGGATCAATAATTTAAAGGATACATCTGAACGATCTCACCATATGGCATGTCCGGCGTCTGTACATAGGCAGAACCTACTGGAAGTTGCTCAATTCGAGCGCTTAAATCATGGCCCTGTCTTCCCCGGATGAAACCGGACACTTTCTTAGAATCGGGAAAATTCATGCGGAAAATGATCTTTGTGCCTGCATTACCAAGAATATCCTGGTGGAAATCGTTCATGCCCTGGCTCGCAACCACAACTGCAATGCCAAATTTGCGGCCCTCTTTCATGATCTTGGGAAGTGTCACATCGCGCGCGAGACGATGAGCCTCATCCAGAACGATGACAAGGCGCAGGCGTTCAGCGTACCCCCAACGGAACATATCTCGATACAGTTTTCGTAAAACAAACGCTCCGGCAGCGAGTTGTAGTTCTTCAGAATAGAGGTTATGCAGGTCTATCACCATCCCTGCACGAATGGAAGAGAGCAAATCAGGTGCCTGCTCAACCGGGTGAAAAAGGTCCATTTCCAACAGGGGACGGCAGCGAGCAGAAACGTTGTTCACATGGCGCGCCTGTTCCTCCTGTCTGATACGCCTGAGAACTTCCTCAGGTGTCGGGTACTCTAATCCAACAGCATCCTCATCAGCAAATCCGCGTGCCTTATACGCATCTTGTAGAGCTATGTAAATGATATCACGCTGCATCTGCCCCATCCTAGTGACATATGCAAAAATCTCTGCCAGAGCATAACTTGCTGCTTTCCATCCTCCTGCGCCTGGCTCGTGCGTGCATTCAAATGGCGAGAACGGGAGACCTTGAGCAGCATCGATAATCGACGGGTGAATCATTTGTACAAAAGGGCTTTTCGGGTCGGCAAATTGCCCGTGAAAATCCAGAACCAGTGATGGCACATGCTGCTCACCTAGTTCTTTCAGAATGCGCGAGATCGTCCATGACTTCCCCTGCCCGGGTATCCCTAAAATGAAGAGATGCGGGCTGCCCGCTATAGCTGGCGTCCATGCTACCGGCTCACCTGCCAGCGTTATCGTTATCAGGATTAGTAATGAACTCTTCATCCTGCTGGGATATAGATTCACCAAGCTTTGTAGCATTCAGTACTCCATCTGGAGATGATTCTTCGTCTTCCTCTTCTGCATCGATATCAGATAATTGATCTTCCTCAACCTCCATAGACACAGGTTCCCTTGACTGAACGGAATACATTTGCAAAGGAGAAAACTCTGTTGCTTCGTCAAGGTCCTGAGCAGTCAATACGTGTATTTTTGCCCTCTCAGTTTGTGTTTCACTAAATAAGGGCTTGCGCCGCTCGCCTTCCAGACTGACAATATAGCCCTCATAGTTCGGGCGAAAATCCATTCCTGATTTCTCCAATTTGGCTAGCTGCTCAATAAATGCCTGCTCTGCGGCGGGGTCAAATAGTTTGTAGCGGCGGGACCGTTCAAAATAGAATCTGAGGACGTTTGCGAGGTAGGCGCGCTGTAGTGCATTATCGATGCGCTCTTCATCGAAGAAGCGACTCCGCATGGCCTGGGCCGAACCCTCCATCTGAAGCGCCATATCCTCAGCTAACTCCTGCAAAAGCGGTATCTGCCCTCTACGCCACTTTACCTCAATGAAAGTTGCATCAAAAATATTGCGTCTGAACGAGATGAGTACCATGTCACAGCGCCGTTCACCTCTCAACGGCTTACCTGTTCCTTCCTGAGAGAATAAACGCGGATAGCTATCTACCGGCACTAACACGGCCTGACGCAAATACCCTTTTCTCTCAAGCCAGGCTGTGACAGTGCCAAGCCCAACGGCAGCCGCTGCGCTTGTAGGTGATTCGAGAGCCTGCAAAGCCAACCGCCCAGAGACGGTTTTTAAGTAATGAAGAAGACGACTAACGCTCTGCTCAATGTTAGCGAAGCCGAGGTCTTTCATCGCCTCGCCGAGGAGCGTCTCAATCTCTTCGTGCCAGGCAGTTGTTACCATCATGCGATGCCCCAGACCTTCGATAGTCTCAGGCGCATAGTCCAGCACATACTTCCGCGCAACACTATCAAGACTATGATGATGAGGCGAATCGTAATAATCCAGTGTAAAAAAGCGATCCAGTGTAATCACCCAGTTTGTATTCGTGTGCAGACGCTCCAGAAGATCACGCCTCTCCCTATCAAGCCGCACTTCAAGGATAGGGCGTACATCCGGCTGCTGGGTGGCTAAATAGCCGCAGGCATCCAGAAAGGCATCGTGCAGGTCGGTCAAGATTTCATTATATCTGTTGCCCGCGGGGTGTTCTATTTTCTTGACACTTTCGGGGATGATACGATGAACCCAGTGTAGTCCATCTTCATCGGCGGTAAAGTGTGAAACAAAGCGTGTGATAAGACCATAAAGCGCATTCCCGCTTGTAACATTTGATGAGTCTTGCGAAATAGGGCGATAAGCTACCTTTGGCTGGGTAAAATCCGTCACTATTGCAATATGGGCTTCTGGTGGTTGAGCCTGCTCTAATTGACTCAGAGGATACACACTTGTTGAAAATGCAGGAAGCAAATAATCGCTGGCCCCCAAATTCTGCTGCTCGATCTGCCGCCGTACTTCCGTCAGAGCGTTCAACGCCCTCTTATGCTCATCTTGTACGAATGCGTGGACCTGAAAAGAGGAAAGTGGAAATTCTTCCTGGGTCTCTTCGTCAACGAGTTGTTCTGCGAGCAACTGTTGCACCGCCCTACCGAAGAAGGTTCCACGATCAGGATTTATCAACGTTGAAACCAGCGTATTGACGTAAGGATGCATCGACTGAAAACGATAAAGATGATCCTTGAGTTGATGTGGACGAATATCACCCATTGTAGCCTGTTCATGGCTCAAGCCCATGATTATCGCAAGATCATTAAAGCGGTGATGCGGATCGCCAACACCTGCTGGTAATGCAATTCCATGAAAAAAGTTGAGATTCTGAAAGAAAACGAACGATTCGGCTGACACGGGGTGGTATAAGAAGGCAGGCACGTTGATTGGCTCCAACAGGCGAAGAGCTTGCATATCAATCGTGGCCTTACGCTTCTTCGAAGGATATTTGAGTAATTGCGCTTCCCAATTCCGCAACAACTGGGTGTAATTCGCATACCACGCTACCCGAAAAGGGTGGGTTGGGAGGATAACGAGAGCCTCTTCTAGCGAATTTCCTCCTCCAGACATACGTACAAGCAGCGTATCCAGAGAAAGCGCCTGCAATATTTCTGCGCGTACGCAGCCGTTAGAGACCAGGGAATCAAGCAGTTCCCGATAGCTCTGTGCATATCGCAGCGCCACGCCAGCAAGCTCCGGTGTCCAGTCAGCCGTTTCGATCAAATCGCGGGGCGATGATTTTTTCAATCGACTGAAAAATGTTTCGCGCGACTTCAAGAAAGCAGACCACGTTTCCTGCTGGCCAATTAGTAAGGGAAAAGATACACAATCATCTACCGTTACAGGTTGCACTTCGTCTCTTGAGAGTACATAGCAGCCTTTATCACGTGGCTCATCACGAACCTGCTTCTCCAGTTCGACCAGCATTTTGCTTAATCCGATAGTGAGCATTCCACGTCCAGGAAAAGCCAGGCTAAAGTAGTGAATTTCCTTTTCACTCCATTCGGTTCTGACATCCTCGAGTGTACTTTCATGCATACTCATTGCAATCTCGATCTGCCCATAGGCAATCGTCGGAACAGTGATACGTTTTTCACGCTCCTGGCTGGGAATTGCAGATGCGATCTCCTCGAACATGAAAAATTCGTGACTTCGATCAAAAACGGGCATCTCTGTTTCGTTATTGATGATCTCATTACCTGCTGCATCCAAAGGAGTCACCCTGACTCTGACCGGATAAGTTGGAATCTCTTCTTTCTCGATATCAAGTTTTATGGTGACACTACGCCGATGTCCTGGGACGCGAGGTATACTTGGTTCGACAAAGTCGCTCTCCTCATCTAATTCATTCTCTTTCACACTATCAGATGGCAGAATTCTGATACTCCAACTACTCAAGTTATCTGGCTGAGCTGGATCACACTTCCACTTGACCACCATGGTTCTTTTGGGACCGCAAGAGGCTTTTAGATAACCGTCCTTTCCGTCAGGTTGCTCAAGTTTGCAAAATCGCTCAACAACCCCATTAGTATTCGCAAACGGCTGTACAGTCACAGAGCGAATATTACTACGATCCCTCTCCGGGAATATCCATCGATCAAAAGTTAATTCCTCAGAAGCAAGTTCGTGTGACCATGCCAGCACATTGTTCATGGCTCTCCCTCGGAAGAAGAGTCCCAATGCTTTGGCAGTTGCTTTGTCTACCTTCAAACTCTGAATACGTTCGCGCGCCATTGCACTGATTCGCGACGGATGGGCCAATTCAGTTGTACTTGCCTGGTTGCTCTTCAAGTTCTCTACAAAATCAGGGCAGGCATCCGCAATCAATCCTACACGCCACAATTCGAGTCCAAGCTTCGCGAGTTCTCCATGCTGAGCCAGTTCTTGAGCCGCCAGCCCGAAATCAAGACGCTGATCATAACTTGCCTTGAGCGTTCCGCGCCTCACAGCTTGTAGAACCTTCTGAGCCTCATCGGGCAAGAATCTCATTACGTGTTTCAGCGCAGTTTCATGTAGTTCTCGTCCATCAATCAATGCGAAAGAATTGGCAAGCGAACTGTAAGCCGCATCGACCAAGTCGGAAGGCACAAAGAGACAGAGACGCCCATGTTTGCGGTTGCGAATCTCGATGGCCTCATCCGTAGTAAGAGAGATAGCATCTCTTTGATTGGAAGAATCCCGAACGGTGAGTATACGGAAAGCGATATCTTCTTCTGCATGTGCCTGAGCCAGATAGCGGCAAAGTGCGGTCGCCTCTGACCGCTCAAGGTAATCTACTCGAGCGCAATGGCCCTCTGTTGTATCTCTTAACTGCCTGTCTATTTCCTGAGCTAGCAGTTCAATGCGTCTCGTGTTCATAAAATTTATATCTCCATCCTAATAGCGCTGGTATCTGCATAAGGAGGATGTAGACGCTGCGCCGTAAAATCATCCGAGAGATCGCGGAAAATACCCATCTGCCTGAGCCGATCCAACATGGCGCGTAAGTTATCGCGCGCCGCCGCCCTATATTCTGCACCTTTGTATGTGTCCGGCGGGCGATCTATCAATATGCCATAGCGTTCTTCCAGAAACGCTAAAAATTCCTGTAAGCGAATCGGTCTGACTCCCTGCTGGGATATGCGTGCCGCCGCCACCTGCACCAGAACCGCCAGCAAATCATTGGATGGCGCGTAACGCCATGATTGTCGTGAAATGTTACCGTGCAACACGCCATGTGGCTTCTTCATACCGCCAACTCCATAATACCAGCTGATAAAATGTGTAATTGCATTGTCCCGCTGCCCCTCCACGAGCAAATTTACTACTCGTTCTAAACTTGTTTCTGCTGTATCAGCAATTTCATCAAGCCAGACAAGATTCTCTTCATTTTCTTGAGCATTCACATCCTCATCTTGCAACTCATTCTGTTCGCGAATATGCTCTTCATCCATGCCTGCTTGTGCCTCAATAAATGCCTCCAAGGATGGATTACCAGGCAGTTGCAGTAAGCGTTGCAGGTAAAGTGGCCCGGAAGTAACCCCATCCAAAATGTCTTGAATTTTTACTCGACGTTGTGGATTGCGACTCAGTTGCTCAACGTAACGATTAAGCAATCTGAGTCGCAAAATAGAGGGAAGATATTGTTGATAGGCTTCAACATCTCGCCGCACGCAGGCTTTCGCCATCTCATGGCTATAACTTCTCGCATTATTGGTGAAATCCAGGTAGAGCTGCGGCGGCGAGAATTGAAGAACTTCGCTCATAGCAGAAGGCAATGTTTCCGGATTTCGTACCAACTCATTGAGAGCATAGACAAGTTTCAGCGTGTAATTGAACAATTCGAAGTTAATGAGCGCAAGCAAATGATATGTAAAAGCTTGTATGGACATACGCTTATAATACTCGAAGAGGAAGCGCAAAATATCGGTTGCCAGTTCATTTGCAAGCGCAGGACAGGCTGGCTCAACACTTTTTTCGCGGCTCAAACCCACTCTCGTAGGGTGAAAACCATCAAGAAAAGCGATTGAGAGACGTGTCAAGGTATCAAGTTCCTCTTTTTCATCATACCCTCCCCCCAAATCCGGCATTTTACCAATGATGACTCCTCGTCCAAAAATCTCCATAATCGCTTCCTGAAGCCTATCATCTGCCCGATGCATCTTATCTCGCAATGCCTGATAAATGAAGGTATCGGCACCACGGAGTCGGCTCGTAGCAACTGGGAAACCAGCTTTATGAGATAACAGGGTATATGGCACAATGGCAGTTATTTGCTCTCCTTTACTTGCACGTCCTACCCCACCTGTCATAATCAAAGTTGTGCGAACGAGCCGCTCAAGAACTTTTTTTCCCGTCGGATCATCGAAACCTTGAAGGGCTGGATGAGTTGACAGACTCTCAATATAGCCCTTGATATTCGTAGGATCATTGGCTCTTCTCGCTTTACCACGACCTTGTGACAGGATGGTATAGAAAAGGGAGGGTAGAAATAAGTCAATATCGAAGTTATTCATCTCTATGACAAATGCCTCTGGGAACTTTACACCGCTCAAATCCTTTGGTAACTTTACTTTCATATACAACCCTCCTTCTATACACCTGTTCGTACAATTTTCCCGCCACGCTGGGTAATGTGATGGATGCGATACTGATTTTCAATCAACACGAGGTCACGAGTTTCTTGCAGGAGCAGAGCGCCCTTAAATCTTCTGAGGTCTTCTAAGAGCGGCTGGTACTCTTGGGCGTCTGGCTGCAAACCATCCGCAAGGCGCATAAGCAACTCGAATAGGTCGAGCGAAATTTCAAGGCGAGACGCCCCCGATTTGTGTTCAAGTATTACACTGACAGGGATCTGCTCAATGAGCGGTTTATCATGCAGCGGCTCTGCGTATAGTTCAAAATCCTCTAGGGGGAACTGCTTGAGTACCACCAGTTGCTGTTCTTCGGAGGCACTGACCTGCACGCTCAGTTTGTCAGGTGGCACATCTTCTACTATGCCATCAGAGCGCAGGATACCAAGCGCAAGTTGCTCACGAATCCAGCCAATATACTCGTCATTCAGGCGGTTATCCAGGAGTGAGACGAAGTCTTTCGCATAGCGATATGGCAATAACTGTAGTCTGCGAATATGTGGAACAGCCTGTGCAGTATGCTTCTTGTCTCTCGTCGGCTTGCTGACTTCAAAATATAGCCTTCGCTTCGTGGCCGCCATCCACTCATGTTCATCCTTGAAACGTTGCATTGGGAGATCACGATGATCTGCATATAGCAATTGCCGGGTAGGGGTAGATTCTGGCGATTGGTGGAAGTGGAGAAAACGATCAAGATGCGGATGAGCAGATCTGGCAGGGTCAAGAACCGTTAAATCTTGTAGCAGCTCATCGTTCAGCTCGAGTGAAGCAAATGCCGAACGCCAGAAGCTCAAATCGATCAGTGATGCACCTCCATCTAACCCGTGTCTTGCATCATGCACCTGTCGGCAACTGGTATTGCCGGTAATGAGATAAGCAATAGCGGAACGCAAGTCGCGCATGGTTATTTGGCGCTGGCGACGAAGATGGGTCAGCAATAACAGGTATTCCAGCCATTTGCTGATCGCGCGTCTGCGCAGTGCAGCAGCATTTTCTCGAATAGGGCAAATAGTTTTAGCTGCGCAGTCCTCACAAATCTGCCAATGCTGCTGGTCAACCAGGCGTTTCAGGACTTTAGTGAAAATTGAAGACTCTTCGGCATCAGGCAAATTCACGAAAGCACGCCGTTTCAGGTCAATCACCCAGACGGATACCTGTTCCTTTTCGCCCTTGTCCACAAAATGCTCAATTTGCACCGTCAACCAGTGAAAACGTTCCTTATTGCGGTCAAAGTAATCCATGAGACGCCCATCGTTAATAGCGATCAGCACTGTCAATGCCGCGTCTGGTGTCTGCGTTCCCTCCAACCCCTGCAATTTCTGAGCAAGCTGTTCATCCGCGCTCTGCCCGTCATGAGCCTCCGAGGCATCGTAGCAACTGCGGAATATATGCCCCTCAAGATGGCATTCCCAACCACTGGCATCGTGCCTGGTAAAATGCGCCTGCTTCTCTTCTAGTCGCTGCCGAACCTGTTCTAAAAATGCCGTTTTGCCATCTCCGGGATTGCCGGATAGAAACACAACTTTGGGAAGATGATCGAAAATAGCCGGGAGAACCTCAAGGTCCAATGCGGTTGGCACATAGGTTTCGCGCACAAACGGTGTATCCAGTCCCCGGTTATTGGCATTGCCGCTCTCACTATTGCGGTAGAGGCTGCGAATATTGTCAACCCAGGGATTGATGTGTTCGGCCAGATCTATCTCTCCGGGCGGCTCTTCGATTGTCAGAACAGCCGCCTGCAGCTTCTGGCGCATCTGGTCAATCGTAGTGGGACGCTCCGTAGGATCATTCGCGACGACGTTCAACAATGCCTCTGCGATTTTGCGCACTCGCCAGTCGGTAACACGTTCAGGTAATCGAAGGTTGCGCTGCGCTCCGTTGAGCTGGAATGGGAAAGAGCCTGTAAGCATTCTGAACAGCACAATTCCAGCTGCATAGCGATCAATTGAAGGTGGGGGAGTTTGTGCAGTGAACGCTTCTGGTGGTAAATATAACGGAGTTCCAGCCATCCGACTGCCACTTGCCATTCCTTTCTGAATAGCAAAGCCAAAATCAATCAAGACGGGACACTGCTCACCCTCATCCAGGATAATGTTTTCAGGCTTGATATCGCGATGGAGCAGCTGCTTTCTTTCAAGCGTTTCAATAGCATTCATCAAATCCTGTGCGAATTGCCACCAACGCTCAACGGGCCAGGGAAATGTTGATTCTCTCTCTTTTAACGTAGGGCCAGGAATGTACTCCATCTTGATATGGGCATCATCTTCTGGCAAATAAATATCCTCAATACGGGGCAAGTACTTACTTTTAATCTGTTTAAGCGCATTATATTCAGCAACTGCCTGATCGTAGATTTCTTCTGGCCTGAGAAACCGTTTGAGCACAAATGGCCCTAACCCTGACTCTGCATAGGCTGCATAGGTCGCCAGATACGTTTTTGCCATTGTTCCCTGTCCCAGGACACGTTGTACTTTGAAACGCCCATTAAACAGGTGGGTCTCTTCATCATTTGACGCCTCGGTTCGCAGGTTACGTGCAAGTTCGCTGAGGCGTGATGTAATTTCTTTTGCAGATGGCGGCGTATCGTTTTCAGGAATGACAATTTGCTGAAAGAGATTTGAAAGCTCAGCAGCGATTTTAGTAGGCAAAATCGACCAGCGTTTCTGGAGATCGGGAAAGTTGATGTCGCTTTCGACTGACGTCCGTATTGCTGCAATCGAAACACCCGAGATACGTTCCAGAAACACCAATGTGAGGCTAAAGACATCCGTTGCAGGGGTAGCAAATTCATATCCTACGGCCAGGTTAAAAGAAGCATAGGGGTCTTCGAATGCCACTGCAAGCTTATCAAGTGGCTCTGCGATTGTGTTAGTACCAAGGCGGGCAGCAAAGAAGTTAGTAAAGGCAATTTTTGGTGACTGGCTTTTTTGCAGCACATAAATGCCATCTGGCCCGATAGCGCGATGCACTATATTCTTACTATGTATTACATCCAGCCCTTTAAAGCTGGCCGCTGCCACCAGTAACTCCTGGGCTAACTCTTCACGTGTTTCAGGGCGAGAGCAGACGCTTAACGGTTCTCCCTTCAATGGAACAATAGGAAGCACGAGAAAATCTTCTGACCATTTTGAGGGGTCTTGCACTTCAGCAACCAGGCCAGTAGCATATAATTCTTTCAGTACCCGAAACTCTCGTAGATAAAAATCGTATTGTTCTTGCGCAACCAGCGGATCTCTCCCTAGATCATAGACCATGAGCAACCGCGGCTCGTCCCCATCCATTGTGGCGTGAAAGAGTCGCACACCTGAGCGAATGACGATGACATCTTCAATAGTATATAGGTCGATGCGGGCAGGCAATGCTGGGCGATTGGAGAGATCGACGAGAGCTTTTCTTATCAGGTTATGTACTTGCCCGACATACGGATTTCCACCCTGTGCATCAAGCGTCTGCAAACGTTGGCATACATCATCTATCAGGAAAACGCCATTTGCTGCTCGTGCATCAAGAATCTGAGGCTGCTGCTCAGTAGCAGAGAGCAACACACCACCACGAACATAATGAGCGTCCTCCTTCAATGCAGGTATACGCCAGTTCAAATGACCGGCAAGCACCTTCGTTACGTAATCCACCTTCGCAAGTGGACTGCGCTCTGAAGAACCGTCAGAGCGAATCCACTGTTCATCGTTACCACGAATCCTCCCTCGCCACGATTTCTCATCCAGAAGGAAGACCCAGCGTTTTCCAACCACCACAAAATCCATCTCAAATGATCGGCCATTGAAAGTCGAAAGCGTTTTATTACAGATCACAAGCCATGCATCAGGTAGCTGCTTTAACACTTCTGCTGCTCGTCTCTCTCCCTCAGTGGCAAACGATCCCGCGGCGCTCAACAACTCTGCCATCGTGCATGCCTCTCTTTCCATCACGCAAATTATCAGGCAACAATGATGATTATTTCCACGCTGAGAAATTCAATATGTAGCTCATCCCATTAAAGAGTTCTCAGATAACTAATGAAATCCGGTAATACCTCTATCCTTCTGTCCTTGTTTTTTCAGTACTAAATAATTCAACGAAGTTGTAGCCATAGCTATCCTCTCGGACAGGAAAAATAGGAGAATCTGCTTTGTGAGAAGGAAGGCTTCAAGAGGATTTACTGAATTTCGGCACAGATTTATAGTGACTTACTCCTCTTGCCTTCTGTCGCATTGTAGGTATTGCGGGGGAATTGTCAATCTCTTGTGCTATCAGTTAAGGCTAGAGGGGTAGTCCAGATTTTTTCGTCAGAGACGGTGGCACGGCAGGAGCAAGCCCATCCACTACTATACCTCAGTTTCGATGCTCATAGCTTCGTGTATAGTAGTGGATGGGCTTGCCCCATCCATGTAAAAAATGCAACGCTCCATAAGGTTGTATTCTCACGTGTTTGCTTGATACACCTCGATGGCTTTTAGTAGGAATGTACCCTCCTCCTCGTTATAGGGAAGCGGATAGGGCGCTGCCCGGCGGGCATTTCGCTCAGGCCTTTGTACATCTTCCTCAGGCCTTGCATGATACCTTCGTCTCCGTGGGTGAACCCTTGAATCAAGTCTGCCCATTGTTTGACAAAGGCCTGAGACTCGGCGCTGGCGGGGTCTTGACCGCTGGCAACGAGTCGTTTCAGTTCAGTGAGGACGGCGCTCCATTGCTGGCTGGATAGCCGCCTCCTGGTCTGCCTGGCTCCAATTCTTTCCCCACTCGGCTAACTTTTGCTGCTGCTCTTCGGTGTAATACTGCTTGTTCAAATCCTCTATCTGGTTCAGTTGCTCTTCAGTAACGTGCGCACTGAGACCGAGGCTTTTTGTGCGAACTCACTGGTGTAGTAAAAATGTTGATCCAGGTGCTTCCTCCTTCTTTCTGATTGGCAGTATAAAGCATGACATAACGTCATGGT
>WNGJ01000436.1_pt2 | contig 46402 bp, 40 predicted proteins | sample 5400611 | NCBI WGS metagenome assembly WNGJ01 (sample SAMN13153375, study PRJNA577476) | soil metagenome | isolation source: 40 cm soil or saprolite under Garry oak tree replicate 1 | place: USA:California | collected 2016-06-15
AACTGCGGCCGGTACCCGTTGAAGAACGGCGTGTGCCGCCCTCCCTCTTCCTTCGACAACACGTACACCTGCGCCTGAAACCGCTTGTGCGGCTTGATCGACCCCGGCTTCGCCAACACCTGCCCCCGCTCTAACTCCGTGCGCTCCACTCCGCGCAGCAGACAGCCCACGTTGTCCCCCGCGATCCCCTGATCCAGCGTCTTCTGGAACATCTCCACTCCCGTCACCACCACCGTGCGCGTCTCCTCTTTCATCCCCACAATCTCCACCTGCTCGCCCGTCTTGACCACCCCGCGCTCGATGCGCCCCGTGCCCACCGTGCCGCGCCCCTTGATGCCAAACACGTCTTCGATCGGCATCAAAAACGGCTTGTCCGTCGCACGCTGCGGCGTCGGGATGTAGCTGTCCACCTGGTCCATCAACTCCCAGATGCACGCCGCCTCCCCATCCGTGCGCGACAGGTCCCCCGCGCTCTCCAACGCCCGCAGCGCCGAGCCCCGGATCACCGGCACCTCGTCACCGGGAAACTGGTAGCGGCTCAGCAACTCGCGCACTTCCAACTCCACCAGTTCGAGCAACTCCTCGTCGTCCATCATGTCCACTTTGTTCAAAAACACTACCATGGCCGGCACTTCCACCTGCCGGGCCAGCAGGATGTGTTCGCGCGTCTGGGGCATGGGCCCATCGGGCGCGCTCACCACCAGGATCGCCCCGTCCATCTGCGCGGCCCCGGTGATCATGTTCTTGATGTAGTCGGCATGCCCCGGGCAGTCCACGTGCGCGTAGTGGCGCTTCTCGGTCTCGTACTCCACGTGGGCGATGGCAATCGTGATGCCGCGCTCGCGCTCCTCGGGCGCTTTATCGATCTGGTCGAAAGCCACGTATTTGTTGGACGCGTTGGCTTTGGCCAGCACTTTGGTGATGGCCGCGGTCAGCGTGGTCTTGCCATGGTCGATGTGCCCAATCGTGCCCACGTTCACATGCGGCTTCGTTCGCTCAAACTTCTTCTTTGCCATGAGTTTTCCTCATCCTCCATCAGTGCTCAGTGCAAACATATGTGCGTCAGGGGCTGCACCTTTGCGATAGCACTTGTTATGTTTCCATTTGCAACGTATATAAAAAGATAGTAATGCAGCTTGACCGGTAGGCCTCTCCCCTGAATTTGGCTCCGCAGCTTTAATCTCACCGTGATGTAGAAGACGCATTGGCTTGCGTCTGCCCGCATCACGACTTTTCTCCCTTGAGGCGCAAAGCCTTGCGCCCTTACATCACATTATCAAGGCATCCTTAACGGGTTGCCTTGGCAACAATCGTATCTGCGATATTTTTCGGCACAGGATCGTAGTGTGCAAACTCCATTGAATAGTTGGCGCGACCGCTGGTCATCGAACGGAGATCGTTCACATAGCCGAACATCTCGGCAAGGGGAACATAGCCCCGCACTACCACCATTGATCCGCGATTGTCCATCCCTAGAATCGTCCCACGGCGCCGGTTTAGATCACCGATTACATCGCCATAGAATTCCTCGGAGGTGGTCACCTCTACCAACATTACAGGTTCAAGTAGAATAGGAGCCGCTTTACGTGCTGCCTCTTTGATCGCTAGCGAACCGGCGGTTTTAAAGGCCATTTCGTTCGAGTCAACTTCATGATACGATCCATCATAAAGCGTGACCTTCACATCAATCATCGGAAACCCGGCAATTATGCCATTTTCCAATGTTTCGCGAATGCCATTCTCTACAGGTTTAATATATTCTTTGGGTACTACGCCGCCAACAATGGCATTGATAAAATCAAAGCCTTTGCCGCGCTCGTTAGGGGCTACTCTGATCCACACGTCGCCATACTGCCCATGTCCGCCAGTCTGCCGGACATGTTTGCCCTGAGCCTGGGCTTCGCGTGTGATCGTCTCACGGTAAGCAACCTGCGGGCGACCCACGTTTGCCTCAACCTTAAACTCGCGGAAGAGACGATCTACAATCACTTCCAGGTGCAGTTCACCCATACCATTAATGATAGTCTGGCCGGTTTCTACATCGGTATGTAACTGGAAAGTCGGATCCTCCTCCGTCAGCTTATTCAGCGCAATTGCCATTTTATCCTGGTCAGCACGTGTCCTTGGCTCGATGGCGATCTCAATGACCGGCTGTGGAAAGATGATAGACTCCAGGATGACAGGATGCTGAGCATCGCTCAATGTATCGCCCGTGAAGGTGTTGCGCAGGCCTACGGCAGCACAAATGTCACCCGCACGGATTTCATCGATATCCTCGCGATGATTCGCGTGCATACGCAGCAGGCGCCCGATACGTTCCGTCTTATCCTTGGTGCTATTCTCAACAGCCGCACCTTTCGTCAGCGTACCCGAATAGACACGCAGATACGCCAGGCGCCCAACAAAAGGATCAGAAACAATCTTGAAGACCAGCGCACTAAAAGGTGCAGAATCATCTACCTCGCGCGTAACTGTCTCATTTGTATCAGGATCGATGCCCTTTGGAGCTGGAATATCAAGAGGAGAAGGTAGATAGGTAATCACAGCATCCAGCATTGCCTGCACGCCCTTGTTCTTCAGCGCTGAACCACAAAGTACCGGCACCAGAGTGCCGGCAATCGTTGCTTGACGGAGCGCCGCGACAAGCTCCTCTTTGCTAATCTCCTCACCCTCGAGGTATTTGAGGGTCAACTCCTCATCCGTCTCGGCCACGCGCTCAACCAACAACTCGCGCTGCTGTCTGAATTCGGCCTCCATGTTCGCGGGCACCTGCGTATGATCTGACTTTGTGCCGAGGTCATCAGTAAAGATAACCGCCTGCTGCTCAATCAGGTCTACAAATCCTTTAAAATCGCTTTCCTGCCCAACCGGAATCTGGATTGGGACAGGTGATGCGCCCAGGCGCTCACGAATCATCTCCACTGTACGCCAGAAATCGGCGCCTAGCCGATCCATTTTATTTACAAAGCAGATACGAGGGACATTATACTTGTTCGCTTGACGCCACACGGTCTCAGATTGTGGCTCGACACCGGCCACTGCATCAAAAACGACGATGCCGCCATCCAAAACACGTAGCGATCGCTCGACCTCAGCCGTAAAGTCCACGTGGCCGGGCGTATCAATGATGTTGATGCGGTTATCCAGCCAAAAACAGGTTGTAGCGGCCGATGTGATCGTAATGCCACGTTCCTGCTCCTGTGGCATCCAGTCCATCGTCGCTGCTCCTTCATGCACCTCACCCATACGGTGAATCTTCTTAGTATAGAAGAGAATGCGCTCGGTGGTGGTCGTTTTACCAGCATCTATATGAGCAATAATACCAATATTTCTTGTTTTTTCCAGTGGAAATTCTCTAGCCATATGTATTGTTACCAGCGATAATGAGCGAAAGCCTTGTTAGACTCCGCCATTTTATGGGTCTCCTCACGTCTCTTAATCGTCGCCCCTTGTCCAGCAGCTGCATCCATCAATTCGCCAGCAAGTTTCTCCGACATTGTTTTTCCTGTGCGGGCACGAGCCGAACGAATCAGCCAGCGCATCGCCAGCGCGTTACCTCGCTCCCTACGTATATCAACGGGCACCTGGTAAGTCGAACCACCGACACGGCGAGGTTTCACTTCCAGGCTAGGCGTCGCATTCTTCAACGCCTGCTCAAACACATCGAGCGGTTGCCGTTTCTGCCTGGCCTCAATAACGTCAAACGCATCGTATATGATACGCTCGGCCAGGCTGCGTTTTCCATCCAACATTAACTTACCGATAAAGCGAGCAACATTCCGGTTCTTATACTTCGCATCCGGTACGTCCGGCCGCCGCACCACTCTTTTACGTCTTGGCAAGGTGTACCTCCTCCTGATAAACACCAGAAAAGGCGTCGATTCGATTGCGTGGGTAGCTCATAGGCTACCCCTACAATCTCAACAGACGCCTACATGCGAGTGCCTATCCACTCCGTGGAGAACACTCGACTCTCATCGCAATTGCAGAAGAACACGCTTCCCTAATAGTTTTCGCGATGATGTGTGATTTGCCGACCTACCTGAGGCGTTCAGGCGGTATCGGGTGGACACTACAGGGGGCAATACATTTCGCCCCTACTATCTCTCTTATCGCCTCTTGCCGGCGGCTGCCTGCCCTGGCTTCGGCCGCTTGGCTCCGTACTTGGAGCGGCCACGACGACGTTTTGCAACTCCATCACTGTCCAGCGTACCACGGACGATGTGATAGCGCACGCTCGGTAAATCCTTTACGCGCCCACCACGAATGAGTACGACGGAGTGCTCTTGCAAATTATGCCCTTCACCTGGGATGTAAGCAGTCACTTCCATCCGGTTACTCAACCGAACGCGGGCAATCTTGCGCATTGCCGAGTTCGGCTTCTTGGGCGTCATGGTACGCACCTGCGTGCACACGCCGCGCTTCTGCGGCGACCCACGCAGGGTTGAAGTTCGGTTTTTCAGCGCATTGAATGAAAATCGCAACGCCGGGGCCTTAACCTTCTCTTTCTTCTGTGAACGGCCCTTTCGGATCAACTGATTGATCGTCGGCAATGAAAGATTCTCCCTATCCTCTCAAAGGCACAACTTACTGCGCCTTGTATTCCACATTCGTGCGGAGTCTTATATTATCACTCATTATCCGGGCTGTCAAGTACCAAACCTCCAAGAGTACTTGCGCCTGCGCCGACTCCAACACTCGCAACCGGAGTCGGCGTTGCCAACCGGGCCGCCGCCTGCTGCTGGCGAGCAATCTGCTCGCGGCGCCGTTGCGCCATGCCCGAGCCAGCAGGAATGAGCTTACCTATAATCACATTTTCCTTCAGCCCTACCAGGTGATCGGTCTGAGCCTCAATCGCAGCCTCCGTTAGCACCCGCGTGGTCTCCTGGAATGAAGCCGCCGCCAGGAAGCTATCGGTATTGAGTGAAGCCTTGGTGACACCCAGCAGTACCGTTTGCGCGGTTGCGGGTTCACCGCCCTCCGCTAGCACGTGGGCATTGGTATCCGCATACACAAAACGATCTACCAGGTCATTTGGCAACATCTCGGTATCGCCTGGCTCGTCCACTTTAACGCGGCGCAGCATCTGGCGAATGATTACCTCGATATGCTTGTCATTGATATAGACACCTGTATTACGATAGACTTTCTGAACTTCCTTCACCAGGTACATCTGAACAGCTTCACGCCCCTGGATGCGCAACACATCTTGCGGGTCGCGCTGGCCTGCAGTAATCGGAGTTCCCGCCTGGATCTTCTGGCCTGGAGTTACCGCGATATTGCGTGCTGCCGCGATTGGATACGCACGTTCCTCACGCTCCTCGAAGCGAATGGAAAGTAAACCACTCGCATTTATCAGGGCTTCGCCTTCAGTACGAGCCAGCACAGGTACAGGCTCAGTGCCGTCTTCGTCGGCAGGCATCAGTGCAATCACCTGGTCCTTTTGCACCCTATCATGATCGTTGACAACTATCTGGCTACCTTCAGGCAGTTGATACTCATCGAAGAAGACATTGGTAGAGACGACGCGTACTGTGCGAGCGCCACTATTCTCGTCTTTCACGATTTCTACCACGCCATCAATTTCACTTATCTCGGCCTTGTCTTTCGGCACACGTGCTTCAAACAACTCCTCGACACGTGGCAAGCCTTGCGTGATGTCTCCTTGTGCTCCTGCAATACCACCAGTGTGGAAAGTACGCATCGTTAACTGCGTGCCGGGCTCACCAATCGACTGGGCGGCAATAATTCCTACCGCCGCTCCAAGACCAGCAAGAGCATTGGCAGCAAGATCACGCCCATAACACTTGCGGCAAACTCCCCGGTGCGCCAGGCATCCAAGCACTGAACGCACACGCACAGCCTTGACGCCAGCGTTGACGATTTGATCGACCATATCGTCGGTCAGTTCTTCGCCGACCTCTATCTCGTCAAAGCCTGGAATAGGATCCAACAGCACACGGCCCTTCAAGCGATCACGGATATCCGGCAGCATCATTCCTTTGCTGTCTTCCTCGGTAATCAGCATGCCCTCTGTGGTTCCGCAGTCTTCCTCAGTGACAATCACATCTTGCGCAACGTCGATCAAACGCCGGGTCAGGTAGCCAGACTCGGCAGTTCGCAGAGCCGTATCGGCCAGACCCTTACGGGCACCGTGACTACTGATGAAGTACTCCAACACACTCAGGCCTTCGCGGAAGTTACCGCGTATCGGGATGTCGATGATCTTGCCCGATGGGCTTGCCATCAAGCCACGCATTCCAGACAACTGGCGGATCTGCTGGAACTTCGCTTTGGTTGCCCCTGACTTCGCGATTGTGTAAATCGATCCATACGGGTCAAGCGTCGCCTCCACCATCTTCGTGACATTTTCGGTGGCCTCGTTCCAGGCATCAACGGTCTGCTGATATCGCTCGTTCTCGGTGATCAGTCCTTCACGAAACTGCTCTTCGAGTTCAGCGATTTTGGCATCTGCCCTCGCCAGTTCCTCTTGCTTACCTGCCGGCACCCTGACATCGCTAATGGCGATGGTTGTGCCAGCCTTTGTAGCATAGGAGAAGCCGAGGCGTTTGATTTCATCGGCCAGTTCAGCCGTCTTGGCGCGTCCATACTCTTTGAAACACTCGCCGATAATCTGCTTGAGGTTCTCTTTCTTCATCGGGTAGTTCTTAAACCGCAAGCGCTCCGGCAACGCATCATTCAAGATGACACGTCCTACGGTCGTTTCCACCAGCTTCCCGTTTGCATGCGCTGTAGCCTTCGCAGGTGGCGGCACATCATAGACATCCGCATCGCCTAGCCGCACTTTGATCAGCGCTTGCAGCTCAATTACCCCATGCTGGTAGGCCAGCAGGGCTTCGGTCGTATCAGTAAAGGTTCGTCCCTCACCCCTCATACCAGGGCGATCCTGCGTCAAGTAGTAGCATCCCAGCACCATATCCTGGCTTGCACCAATAGATGGCTCACCCGTTGCAGGAGAGAGCAGATTGCGCGTTGAAAGCATCAATCGCCGCGCCTCGTCCTGTGCTTTTTCAGACAGCGGCACATGTACCGCCATCTGGTCGCCATCAAAGTCTGCGTTAAAGGCTGAACAGACCAGTGGATGCAGTTGAATGGCGCTGCCTTCCACCAGCACAGCCTCAAAGGCCTGGATACCCAGCCGGTGCAGGGTTGGCGCCCGGTTCAACAATACAGGATGATCCTTAATCACCTCTTCGAGCACATCCCACACTTCTGGCTTGACACGTTCCACAAAGCGCTTCGCGCTCTTAATGTTATGCGCGAAGTTCTGCTCTACCAGCTTGCGCATCACAAATGGCTTGAAGAGTTCCAGCGCCATCTTCTTGGGTAAGCCGCACTGGTGTAATTTGAGATCCGGCCCTACCACAATCACGGAACGGCCAGAGTAGTCAACACGCTTACCAAGCAAGTTCTGGCGGAAACGGCCCTGCTTACCCTTGAGCATATCTGACAGGCTCTTCAACTTGTGATTGCCCGAACCAGCCACAGCACGGCCTCGTCGCCCGTTGTCAATTAAGGCATCGCATGCCTCTTGCAACATGCGCTTCTCGTTGCGAATAATGATCTCCGGTGCTCCCAACTCCAGTAGACGCTTGAGCCGGTTGTTACGGTTAATCACGCGCCGGTAAAGATCATTCAAATCAGATGTCGCGAAGCGCCCGCCATCGAGCTGCACCATAGGCCGCAAATCCGGTGGCAAAACTGGCAAAACCGTCAGGATCATCCATTCTGGATATGTGTTTGACTTGCGGAAAGCCTCTACGACCTTCAAGCGCTTCGTCGCTTTCTTGCGTCGCTGGCCAATAGTTGAACTAATTTCATTTCGCAGCTCGGCAGCCAGCTTATCCAGGCTGATCCCCGCGATCAGTTCGCGTACCGCCTCCGCGCCCATGCCTGCCCGGAATACATTCGAACCAAAGGCATCGCGCAATTCACGGTAGCGGTTTTCCTGGATAAGGTCCATTTTCTTGAGCCCTTCCAGGTCGCGCCGCAGTTGCTCCAGCCGATGTCGTCTATCGACCCGCTGTGACTCTAACTGTGTCTGCACTGAGTCAATTTGCCCCTGGTAGTCTACCGTCAGGCGCTCTGCTATATGGCCGCTATCTGCTTTCAAAGCATCGATTTCGCGGTGCGCATTTTCGGCGATATCGTTGCGGCTGGTCTCAGCAGCCCGTTCCAGTGTTTCAAGGTCTTTCGGCGTGACTACGTCGCCTTGCTTGACAATCACCCGGTCAGTTGGGCTAAAGATAATGTCTTCTTCGGCCTCCTGGCCCATTGCCGCCCGTATCTTGGCGCGTGTCTCGCTTTCGGCCTGTCTTGCTGCCTCGAGTTCCTGCTCGCGCCGTGCCTCAATTTCTTGTTGATCCGCGGTATTGCGGCTCAGCGCGTCTTGAATATCGCTCTCACGCTTCTCTTTCAGGCTATCGATGCGTTCGACAACCCTGTCATCCAGGTTTTGATCGAGCTTGATCAGCTCTTCATCTATACGCATCAATTCCCGCTGGCGCGCTTCCTCGTCAATATGCGTGACGACGTAGAGCGCAAAGTAGAGGATACGCTCCAGGTTACGCGGCGAAAGATCTAGCAAAAGGCCAATGCGACTCGGTGTCCCCTTGAAGTACCAGATGTGGCTCACCGGGGAAGCGAGTTCGATATGACCCATGCGCTCGCGGCGCACCTTTGAGCGTGCCACTTCTACTCCACACTTGTCACACACAATACCCTTGAATCGAACACGCTTATATTTACCGCAGTAGCACTCCCAGTCCTTCGTCGGGCCGAAAATGCGCTCGCAGAAAAGACCATCCTTTTCCGGCTTCAGCGTGCGGTAATTGATGGTTTCCGGTTTCGTTACCTCGCCATAACTCCACCCACGAATCTGCTCAGGACTGGCAAGGCTAATACGTATTGCATTAAAATCATTTACTTCGAGCATGATGCCTCCTGGTGTTGGGGTACAAACTGCGTGCCCAGCCACCTCGTCTGGCGTATTCGATTACGCCCCTCCCATGTTGGATGCAATTGATTGGATAACCGCTGCCTGTTACAGCAGGCAGCGGTTCGACTCCGAATTACTGATCTCCTTCGAAACCGGATAAGTTAATGCCCAGTTCTGGCATTACATCGTTTGAGGTGTCCTCGACAAATTGAATCTTCTGTTCATCTTCGTTGAGCACCTCTACATTAATGCCAAGGCTTTGTAATTCTTTGACTAAGACTTTAAAGGATTCCGGCACTCCCGGCTCCATAATATTTTCACCCTTGACGATGGCTTCGTAGGTCTTGACACGTCCTACGACATCGTCAGACTTGACCGTCAAGATCTCCTGCAAGATGTTCGCAGCACCGTAGGCCTCGAGCGCCCATACTTCCATCTCACCGAAACGCTGACCACCAAACTGCGCTTTGCCACCCAGCGGCTGCTGCGTTATCAGGCTATATGGACCCGTTGAACGAGCATGGACCTTGTCTTCAACCAGGTGCGCCAGCTTCAACATATAGGTATAGCCAACGGTAATCGGCTGGTCGAATGGTTCTCCCGTTCGCCCATCAAAGAGCTGTATCTTACCTGTCTCTGGCAAGCCGGCACTGCCCAGGTACCCCTCGATATCTTCTTCAGTAGCGCCATCAAACACCGGCGTGGCGATCTTAAAGCCCAATTCATGAGCAGCCCAGCCGAGGTGGGTTTCCATAATCTGTCCGATATTCATACGATGCGGCACACCTAATGGGTTCAGGATGATGTCGACTGGCGTCCCATCGGGCAGGAACGGCATGTCTTCGATTGGCAATACCCGCGAGATGACGCCCTTGTTGCCGTGGCGTCCGGCCATCTTGTCGCCAGCACCAATTTTGCGCTTCTGGGCGATACTGACACGCACCAGTTGATTGACGCCTGGAGGCAGTTCATCGCCCTGGTCTCGCGAGAATACCTTCACCTCAACGACTTTGCCACGCTCACCATGGGGTACGCGCAGGGAGGTGTCTTTCACCTCGCGAGCCTTTTCACCAAAGATGGCTCGCAGAAGCTTCTCCTCGGCGGTCAGTTCGGTCTCGCCCTTCGGCGTAATCTTACCGACGAGAATATCTTGCGGCCCTACCTCGGCGCCAACATAGATGATGCCACGCTCGTCGAGGTTACGCAGCCCTTCTTCGCCTACATTTGGGATGTCCCGCGTGATCTCTTCGGGTCCCAGCTTTGTGTCGCGCGCATCGATCTCGTATTTCTCAATATGTATAGAGGTGAAGAGATCTTCACGCACTATGCGCTCGCTGATGAGGATTGCATCTTCGAAGTTACCACCCTCCCAGCTCATAAAGGCGACAAGTATGTTTTGTCCAAGCGCAACTTCTCCATCTTCTGTGGATGAGCCATCGGCGATAACCTCCCCGGCAGTAACATAATCGCCTTTGCTCACAATTGGCCGCTGGTTGATGCAAGTGCCTGCATTGGAACGCACGAACTTGCGCAAACGGAAGGTATGCACCTCACCTTGCTCATCTACAACTTGGATCTGGCGAGCAGTCGATTGTACAACTTCGCCATTGATCGGGCTCACTACCACCTGGCCGGAGTCAATGGCTACCTGGCGCTCAATACCCGTACCACAAATCGGCGACTGCGGCTTCAGGAGCGGTACAGCCTGGCGCTGCATGTTGGCACCCATCAATGCCCGGTTCACGTCGTCATGTTCCAGGAACGGGATCAGCGCGGTTGCTACACTGACGGTCTGGCGCGGCGATACATCCATATAGTCCATCAAATCGGAGCTTTCCATCACGAACTCGCCCTGGTAACGAGCGAGTACGCGCTCCTCGGTGAATTCACCTTTATCATCAAGCTTCGCGTTCGCCTGGGCGATCCAGAAGTTCTCCTCGTCGTCGGCCGTGCGATAGTCTACTTCGTCGGTGACAAAGGGCCTGGTCCTCACTACAGCATCGCCTAACAACTCCGACAGCTTCACAAACAACGCCTCGTCAACACGTACTCGCGTGCGCGCCTTGATAAGCACCTGGCCATTGGCTGACTTCACATCTTCATTTTCACGCCCGATAACGCCCCGGAATTCACGACCTATCAAGCGCGGGTCGTTGGCTCGTAAGCGTTTGTAGACCTTGCGATAGGGCGTTTCGATAAAGCCGTAAGGATTGATTTGTCCATAGGTCGCCAGGTTACCGATAAGACCAATGTTCGGACCTTCCGGCGTCTCAATCGGGCAGATACGGCCGTAATGCGAGCGATGCACATCACGCACTTCAAAGCCCGCTCGTTCTCGCGATAGTCCACCAGGACCGAGAGCTGATAGGCGGCGCTTATGCCCGATTTCGGCTAGAGCATTGGTCTGATCCATGAACTGCGAAAGCTGACTGCCACCAAAGAATTCCTTCATGGCTGCTACGACTGGGCGTATATTGATAAGTGCATTGGGAGTGGCCTGCCCTGGCTCCTGGATACTCATGCGCTCCTTGACAACGCGCTCCATACGCAGCAATCCAACACGAAATTGGGTCTGGATGAGTTCGCCAACACAGCGCACGCGGCGATTGCCGAGGTGGTCGATGTCATCTTTGCGCCCATGGCCGTTGTTCAATTGAATCAGGCGGCGCACTATGTTGACCAGGTCATCCTGCGTTAAGGTACGATAGCTCTGCGGTGTCGCAAGGTCCAGCTTCCTATTTAGCTTGTAGCGTCCGACACTGCCCAGGTCGTAACGCCGGGGATTGAAGAACATGTTCTTGACAAGCGAACGGGCATTATCAATCGTAGCTGGATCACCTGGACGCATCTTCTTATAGAGTTCGAGTAGCGCCTCGTCCTCTCGTTTGACAGGATCACGATCCAATGTCGCCTGGATGTAACGAATGTTGACATCGTTATCGACATCTCGGAAGGCGTCGAGGATGCCCTGGTCGGTCGAGAGATCGAGGCTCTCACCGTGCCACTGCTCTTTCGCCAGGCTCGCTATAGCGCGTAGCAAGGTAGTGATCGGTAGCTTGCGCTTGCGGTCGATTTTCACCGTGAGCAGGTTCTTGTTGCTTGTCTCAAACTCTAACCAGGCACCGCGTCCAGGAATGAGCTTGGCAGCATACAGCCTGCGGCCAGTCGTAGCGTCTTCGTCGGCGGTAAAGTAGACACCAGGCGAACGCACAAGCTGGCTAACCACGACACGCTCCGCGCCGTTAATAATGAATGTACCTTCCTTAGTCATGAGCGGGAAATCACCCATGAAGATATCCTTCTCGATGATTTCGCCAGTTTCTTTGTTAGTGAGGCGAGCCTTGACAGTTAAAGGGGCTGCGTACGTGGTATCACGGTCACGGCACTCATCCTCTGTGTACTTTGGCTTACCGAAAGGCTCCGGCGGTACGATAAATTCAAGCTTCAGGTTTTTCCCGGTAAAATCTTCAATAGGAGAAATTTCGTCAAAAAGTTCGCGTAGACCTTCTTTCTTAAACCATTCAAAAGAATCAAGTTGGATCTGAATCAGGCCCGGCATCGGCCGTATATCCGGAATACGCGCAAAAGAAACGCGCTCAGGAACTGTGACGGCCCTGCTGCTTACTGCCATTGGTAGTGTTCTCCTCTCACTGTTGGGGCTACCCTTTGCGGTCGCCCTCCCACCAGGATACCGAGGAGGAAACTGTAGAGGCGTGTGCCTCGAGGACACGCGCCCATGCGGTAACAAGGGCTCCTGTTATAGTCGTCCTTGCCTCCTCTATGCAAAATGAAAACTGAAGAAGAAAAAAGATAATTACCCGGATATTCCAGGTCAGAAACATTTTCTGACAAGAAAAGTAACCGCTGTTTGCCTTCGCAAGCGGTTACTCCTACGTCCCTGCACATACTAGTTGTTTTTGGGTCATCCACTTACACATCCCCACATAATTATATGAAACATTCGCTATGTATAATAACAAAACGCGCCGCATCTTTCCCACATCGTGGTACTAATGTCGCTTTACCAACTCTTCTTACAATAGTCTTATGCAAGCGCCATGGCCCTTTACAGCCACTTAAATAGGGGCGGCCAGGTCTCTTGCAGGTTTATGATGTGGCATCCTTGACACATGCAGTACCCTTACATGGGTAGTGGGGAATAAAGATCTTTCGTTCAGCGCTTCGTTTATATTTGTCTCTCAACCCTGTAACAAATCGCATACTTTTCCATGTCTAGCGACATAGATACTCCTACAGGATGTAGTATACGACAACCTAAAAGGAATGTCAATAGTTTTTGGGTTTTTGTTCCAATTGAGTTTTAGTCAGGAGTTTCTGGTGAAAAGCCGATCAACTATGGGAGGTATCGCATTTATGATAACACAAAATGCGCCCGTGTTATTCCCGGTGGTCACTCCTGATAAAGAAGTTCCTCTGGTTTATTTTTCAGAACATTACTCGTGTAGGCATGCCTCCGCAAAGGGGCTTACCTTTTGGAATTGGTCTAAACACCAATTCCAAAAGTCGGTAAAAAGTGATTCTTGGGAGCTCACCATTATTATACCAGCATTGTAAAGCGATCCGCCTCTTCTAATGCAGCCTTGATCTCTTCGCCCAAACGAGGATTCCAGGGTCGTTCCGCATCAAGCCAGCGTTCGCGTAACAGGAAAAGAAGATGACGTTGATCCTCCGCGTCTAATAGATTAAGATCGAACAAAGATTCCTGTTGGTCAGGATGCATTATGGTCAAAACAAAACCATCTATTCTCAACGTTGTTTGGCTGCTGAGCTGGTAGGTCTGCGGCGCTCCCATTTTACGGCAGAAAGAGACGCAGCCAATCCAACCAATCAGCACAAATGAAGCAGCAACTAAGGTAACAGCCAGCCCTGCTAGGCTCAAAGCAATCGCGGCAGCCGTGCACAATACGACGAGTGCAGGATTGGGTAGATGCAACGTCCAGCCTATCAGTATCTCTGGAACGAGCCCGACCAGGGCAGCTATGAAACACGAGAGGGCTGTACCAACGGCCCAGTAGATACTTGATAGATTCTTAGGCGAGAGGTCACGCACGGTCAAGCTAGACCCGCCTTCGAGGATGAACATACCCTGGCGATATCCAGCACGCAGTGCATACAGAAAACGCACAACCAGAATAATTCCAGCCAGCAAAAGGAGGGTAATATACAGCAGAGTTGCCAAAAGAGCATCCTGCCACTTAAGGTACGGTGTAAAGATATGCAAATACGTGGGCCACAGCCTGACGGCAAGCACAGCACAGACCAGAGCCGCTCCTAAAGATGCGGCGATAAGTAGCCATGCTATCAGGCGCGTACGCTTATAAGATGAACGACTGAGAAAAAAAACATAGTCATCCGCCGGTGTCTCTATCATAGATCCTCTAACCGCAAACCATAGTTGGTGTAATAGGGGTATCTCTTGGCAGTTTTCCACCGCTTTTATTGGGTGAGCCTTTCTGTTTCGACCTCTAATTTCCCCACATTTTAGACGATTGACCCCTGCGACCAGTTACATGTACATAGATATAGGCATATGAAAGCGCTTAACCTGACCTCTAACGCAGCTCATTTCTCAAGTCCTCAAATAGGATCGTTTGCAAATAACGTTCGGCGGCACTGGGAAAAATCGTTACAATGACTTTTCCCCGATTCTCAGTCTTACGTGCCTCTTGCAGCGCAGCCCAGGCAACCGCTCCACTGCTGATACCGGCAGAGAGTCCCTCCTCCTGCATGAGACGGATAGCAGTAACGACAGCGTCCTGGTCAGTGACAGGAATAACGCGATCTATGAGGTCAAGACGCAATGTATCCGGTTGAAACCCTGCACCGAGCCCTTCAATACGGTGCGGCCCAGGACGTCCGCCCGATAAAATTGCGCAGGCAGCAGGCTCTACAGCGACAACCTCGATGCTGGGTTTACGTGCGCGCAGTCCTTCAGCAACTCCAGATAGAGTCCCACCAGTGCCCACACCGATCACAACGATGTCAACAGCACCGGCGGTTTCTTCCCACATTTCGACGGCTGTCCCTTCACGGTGCGCACGTGGGTTGGCCTGATTGTAGAATTGCTGAGGGAACCAGGCATTAGGGAGGGTAGTGCGCAGTTCAATGACTTTGTTAATCGCTCCACGCATGCCCTGGCTGCCTGGGGTAAGGATGATTTTCGCCCCTAAACGTTGTAAGAGCAGGCGGCGTTCTATGTTGATTGTATCAGGCATGGTCAGGATGCACGAGTAACCTCGCGCGGTAGCAATCCAGGCCAGCGATATTCCCATATTGCCACTGGTGGGTTCGGTAATAATGCCACCTGGTCGTAAGAGACCCTGCGCTTCGGCTTCACAGATCATCTGCAAGGCAGGCCGGTCCTTGATACTTCCCCCTGGACTGAACATTTCGAGTTTGGCCAGAATAGTGGCTTGTTGTGGCTGTGTCGTGTTTGCTGTAATCCGTTTTAATTCGACCAGGGGTGTTTGACCAACAAGCTCTGTAACATCCTTTGCCCAATGCGTCATGACTTCTCCGTAGAGGGTAGGTATACATAACCAGGACCGGATGCCAGGCTCCGCATCTCCAACTATACACGTTCCTCTCGGTTGCCCACCTCTCCAAGCAAGGCCTCAATCATGAAGAGCAGTTCCTCGACCTCAAACGGCTTGCGTAGCAGTAGCCCTGTTTGTAGTCCCATGCGATGAAGTTCCCAGTCGTAGCTACCAGTGATGAAAATTACAGGGGTATTTTTAGTATCGCTATGCCCACGCAACATCTTGTAGAGGGATACACCATCCAGGTTAGGTAACTTGACGTCCAACAAGATAAGGTGGGCTCCAAGTTGTGGCAGGTGATCTTTGGCATCCTGTCCATCTGAGAAGCAGCATACCCGCCAACGCTCATCACGTTCCAATAGCTCACGGAACAAGTCAGCAAGCATCACATCATCTTCAACTATAGCAATCAATCTGCTATTGTCCGATTGCCTGTCAACAACCACTTGCTACTCCCAGGTGGGCCAACACCGCAGCCCTGCTTTGGTCTAATCGACACCCCCTCGCAGCACACCCTCCTCCAGTCAGATATAATACATAGTCTCAGTACTGCCAGCCCGATGCCGTTGGGCAAGCTCCTCGATTGTCGTTGAGATGAGTATCTGTTGCGTCATTTCATCGATTTTCCGCCAGACTTCACGCAATGCACAACCTGGTGAGAGCTTGCAAAAGTCAGGGGTGGGCAGGCATTCCATCGGTGGCACGTACCCCTCAAGCGCTTGCATAACTTGCGCCATAGTAATCTGCGCAGGCGGTTTAGCTAGCATGTGCCCACCCTTTGGTCCCCGGACACTTTTTACCAACCCCTCTTTACGTAACGCCATTAAAATCTGGTCGAGAAACTGCTCCGGAATGTACTGCCTGCCGGCAATATCAGCGCTCTCAATCGGCCCCTGCCCGTAATATGCTGCCAAATCAAGCATGGCTCGCAGGCCATAATCGCCTTTCATCGTCAATTTCATCGCCGGGCACCTCTCCAGCAGATCAAGCCACAGTGGATGGGGACTCCCAAATTCACTTGCTACAAAAGATCTCTGCCCATCTTACCCACAAGAGCTAATCACCTGACCGTAGCATATATCAGTACTGATTTGCTGTCAATGGGCCGCATCTGACATCTACTCAGAACTGGGGGTGCAGGGGGCGAAGTCCCCTGCCGGAGCGCGAGGTGCCCTCGCACCTTTCTCTCTCCCCTGGCGGGCCTCCGGCCCGCCAGAAGAATTATGAGGGATCTCAGGCCGCATTGCGACTGATTGCCAGCAAGTCAGTACGTATATTCGTAAAATGTTCACGCAGAGCAGCCATCTGCACCCGCTGATCCTTAACACGAATCCAGATACGCTTTTGAGGGAAATAGAAGGTAACGCATAAGCTTAAGATAAGAATAGCGGCTGTCGGCCACACAATTACTGAGCCTGCATCTTTAGTAACAAGTAAGACTGTTGCCTCACTCGCGCTGTTCAGCCTGATTGTCCATTGCTTGTCAAAGCTCTTAGCAGATTGACCCGGCTGTAAATTTACAACAGTCTTGTACTGACCTGGAGGAGCATCTGGAGCGCCGACCGTGATTAGCATCGATGGATGCTGCACCTGCGCTAGTTGTACTGAGGAGCTATGAATAAAATACACCCCCAGCGTTAGACTTGATCCCGATATAGGAATGCCTTTGGCAAAGTCAACCACCTTGCCTGGCGGTAGATTAACACTCTGATCCAGTACGATAGGCTCATCACAGACAATGCATCCCTGCGCATCGCTTATCGTGATGTTGATGGAGGGAATTAACGACGATTGGTGAAAGACAATCCCATTATAAGCCAGAGGGGCGTTAACGCGCAGCTGATTGCTGTGTGCGACCAGCTCACCATCCTGGTAGACGCTCAAATCAGTCACATAATCAGTTGGTAGACCCGTCTTCGGATCGAATGTAGCAGTAAAGTTATTGACTCGGAAACTTATATTGTGTGACGTTCCACGCGGATAGACGACCGCGCTCTGACCATCGGGAAGCGCCTGATCAAAGGTAAAGCCCGCGAGGCTATCGCTGAGGCTTATAAGTGGAGCAGGCAGCATATGCCGGGCCGGGCTATTGGGTGAAAACCCATGCCACTGAGATATAACACCTGCCATCAAGAGTGTAACTAGCGCAGCATGGAAGACAAACGTCGAGAGCGTCGCCCACGAATTTTTATTCGCATAGATATATGTGACTTCTTGGCCATTACTATCTTCCCCAGTTTCCACAAGCATGCGAACACGATAGCCTCGCTTGCCCAATTCAGCCCTCGTCCATTCGATAGCATTGCTATGGGTAAATTCGTTACGCTCCAGGGCATTTTGATAGAAGTTATCGTTGCGCCGGATGAGTGGGTGCTTAAAATTCTGCCAGATGGCAGGTGCTCGATTCAACGTACAGACAACGATACTCAACGAAAGCACTGTGAGCAAGAGCATGAAGTACCAGCTGGAGAAAATAGTGAAGAAATGTAGCCAATCAAAGGTGGGCGTGAGGGAACCATAGCGGGGCAAAGCATTTTGTTGTACCCAGGCGGCATAAGCCACAGGATCATTGAGGACCTCGCCCGGAGCCTGCACAAAATAAATGCCAATGAAGCAAATTACAGCTATTGAAGCAATCAGAAAAATAGCAGTACGTACTGAACTCAGCCAGCCCCATGCGGCATCAATGGGATGCCTCATAATATAGAGGAAGCGCTGCTTGAATCGGTGCCGGGGCGTCTGGTAAAGGCGGCCTTTATGGTCGCCCTTTGCATGCCTATTGGGTGCTATCTTCTGCATCCCTGTATATGGGGATTTCGGTGGATTTTTTACAGGAGTTGCCATAATGCTCTATCGATAATCTTTCCCACTTGGGAATATCATATACAGGGGACGATGCATCGCCCCCTGTATATGATAGAGCATCTGCACATTTCTGACAAGCGAGGTCCCCTGACATCCCAGGGCTGTTGCAAAGGCTCTTTTGCCGCCCGCGGCGGCGCGCAGAGGGAAGGTAAGCGGTCCCTGGAAGCCTCCCAGGCTTCCTTGCCCCGCACCCCGCAAGGGGACGGTAGTCCCCTTGACCCCTGTTTGACTGCTTGGTATTGCCGATCTTGCAACAGCCCTGCCTGACATCCACTCATAAAAGGGGGTGCAGGGGGCGAAGTCCCCTGCCGGAGCGCGAGGTGTCCTCGCACGTTTCTCTCCCCCCTGGCGGGCCGCAGGCCCGCCAGAAGAAGTATGAGTGGATCTTAGAGGTTCCCAATCGGAGAAATTTCTAATCTCCTTCGTGCATAATCAAGAGACCATTTCGGGCATAGGAAGTGCCCCAGGAAAATCTCCCATTTTGATGCATAAGGTAACATAGTGATACAACAGATACAAATGATACAAATGATACAAATGATACAAGTGTTACAAGTACGACAAACCTCATAGGAAATACACTGGCCATCTTCAGAGAGATTGTACCATCCCATTCTCGAGATAAGCTAAACCACTAAAGTAAGGCCCTCTTTGTCCTTGCGCTTGATCGAATGTATATCTATAATGAAAAAGAATCTAAGCAACAAAAAAGGTGGCATACGATGAACGAAGCACTTACACCAATTGGTCAGGAGAACCAACCCCAGCTAAAAGTACTGGTGATAGACGATGAGGAAAATATCATAGAGCTCATCAAGTTAGGGCTAAAGTACGAAGGCTTTCAGGTGGAATCTGCTTCTGACGGCTCGGAGGGTTTAGCAGCAGCACAACGTATCGATCCCAATGTGATTATCCTGGATTTGATGCTACCTGGAATGGATGGCTTGGAAGTAATGCGGCAACTCCGCATGAATCCCACCACGCGGGACATTCCTGTCTTGATGCTTACTGCCAAAGACGAAGTACAGGATAGAGTGACGGGTTTGAAGACAGGCGCCGATGACTACCTGGCTAAACCGTTCAGTTTCGAGGAGTTCGTGGCCCGTATCCGTGCCATTTTACGACGACAGAAACGCAGCAAAGCAGAGGATGGGACTGACCTCACACAGAGCCAGATTCTCCAATTTGGCGATTTACAACTCAACCCGGCAACACGAGAAGTGACACGTGCAGGACGTCCCATTGATTTGACTGTGACGGAATATAATTTGCTTTACCTTTTCATGAGCCACCCACGAGAGGTATTGGACCGCAAAACTATTCTCAACCGCGTCTGGGGTTACGATTTTCTCGGCGAAACCAATATCATCGAAGTATACGTTAGATATTTACGAGAGAAAATTGAGGATACACCGAGCACACCACACCTTATTCAGACAGTACGGGGTGTCGGTTATGTTTTGAAGGGGTAATTGTATTACCTGCTTCCTCATACCTTTACATTGACCCATCCTACATGCATAATACACTGCATGAAACACATAAAAGTACGCAATAAGATAATAGCCAGAGGAGTGTTTTAGCTATGTGGACCTCTACCTTAGAGCTTAGCCCAAGACGAGTCATTCTCACCCAGGTATTGGGACGTGTTTGGCACGGTGCATATTTCTCCTCATTTGCTCCGCTGCAAGTACAGAACCTACCACGACAAACACTGCCCACCCCAAATTGGGTACGCGTGCGTAATCGTTTGGCCGGTATATGCGGTAGCGATCTGCCCTTGGTCTACGTTGACCGCGACTTTCGTATTGCCCCCGCCGCCCTTCCCAGCAACAGACACTCCCACCCCGGTCATGAGGTTGTGGGTGAGGTCATCGAAGTAGGTAACGATGTAGAATATCTTCAAGTAGGTGATCGCGTCGTACTACAAAGTGGCCCCAATTGCCTATCCACAGGAGCACAAACCCTCTGCCGTTCTTGCGCTATCGGCAATTACAATTTATGTGAACGTGTTAGTCAACTCTCTGGCCCGCAACCGATCGGTGGTGGCTGGAGCGAGGAGATGCTGCTGCACGAGCAACAGCTCTTCCGCGTCCCTCCCGCAATGAGCGACGAACAGGCTGTTTTGCTTGAACCCTCCGCCGTCGCCTTACATGCCGTCTTGCGCCGTCTCCCACAGCCTGGCGAGCAGGTACTCATTATAGGAGCTGGAACCATCGGACTGCTTACTTTACAAGTCATTCGTGCCCTCGCTCCTCAGGCTACAGTGAGCATGATGGCACGTTATGCATTCCAGATCGAACAGGCTACCCGTATGGGTGCAGCGCACATTCTCTATCCCCAGGACAGCTACAAGGGCGTAGCGCGTACAACGGGAGCACAACTCTACTCAGGCATGTTCGGTAACAAAATGCTACTTGGTGGTTTCGACGTAATCTATGACACCATCGGCAGCAGGCAGACGGTTTTTGACTCGTTACGCTGGACACGCGCTGGCGGAACTGTTGTGGTAGTTGGCCTCAGCTTGCATACAATGCCTATGGACCTCACACCCATCTGGTACCAGGAAATCAACCTCACCGGCACTTATGGCCACGGCACGGAAAACTGGCCAATCGGTACACAGGAACGCTATTCCACTTTCGCTATTGCCGCTGCGCTGATCGAAAACCAGCAACTCCATCCTGAAAAACTGATTACCCATCGCTTCGCACTGAGCGATTACCGCGCAGCGTTCTCCACCGCGACCGGCAAATCACGCAGCAGGGCTATTAAAATTGTATTTGATTACGCCCTGTTACCTGCCTCGGTGGTGCCAAACGTCCGAGCATCAGCACGTCAACGCCGTTCTATCACGACTGCGGCAGCCTGGCCTCAACAAGAGGAACAGCATGATCAAGAAGAGTCATCATGGCCCACACCGCCCGAGGAGCAATTCATCCCGCCCTCCCTCCCAGCTACACCTGAGCCTGTGGTCGTACCTGCTCCAGATGCGCAAAGCGAACTAGACGTAACTGAGCCTATGATCGTATCGACGCCTGATTCACAAAGCGAGCCTGCCGGAGCTGAGTCCATAGTCGATCCTACACCCACTGTGCAAAGTGAACTAGTCGAAATAGACCTGATGGTCGTACCCTCACCTGATGCGCAAAGCGAGCCTGCCGAAGCTGAGCCTGTGATCGTACCTGCTCCAGATTCACAAAGCGAGCTAGTCGAAGCAGAAGCTACTCAATCTACTGTCCCCCTCGACGAAGAGCAATCAGATGAAAGCCAGACCATTACAAAGCCCGTCTCGAGACCTAAACGCACCCCCCGGCAATCTATGAAATCACAAAAAACTACTGAGGACGTCGAGATTACCGAAGACGTACAAAAGCCAGGTGAAACCAGCGGTAATTCAATCAATTAGGGTAACTATTCAGCAGGGGTTCCAAGGGGCCTTGCAGGCCCCTTGGCGGGGTGCGGGGCAAGGAAGCCTGGGGGGCTTCCAGGGACCGCCCTTCTCCCTCACCCCGCCGCCGCAGGCGGTGCAAGAGAAAGGAGACCTGAATAGTTACCAATTAGGAACGAATCAGGCTGCTGATTCGTTAGTAAATTAGGGGCTTGTGCTGGTGGAGGGTATTATCGCACCTTGGATCATCTTCAAACCTTGTTGTATCAGCAACGGATCAGTAAAAGGATGGATGTTTATCCATCATATCAAACAGGCACAATTTTAATTTTAACGTATGCTATATATATCTATCGTAGAGAGCTGTATGAGGAGCATGTATGACAAGTCAAAACCAACAACCACAAAGATCCTCTCCACAGAACCAATCGCCTGGATATGCTATGGATCCCAATCCCGCTCGTACCACATCGCAACGAACCCTTTCCTCATCACATGCATATCCGGCACGATCGTACCAGCAAACCATCTTACAAACACAAAAATCGCAACACCGCCGGGAGCATACACCCCTGGTTGTATTTATTCTGCTGTTAACTATCCTTGTCGCAGTAGGCGCTATCCTTAGTCCCAACCTGTTTACCAGTAACCCTGGATCAGGCACATCCTTCGCCTATGGCGCAACAGGCCCATTCGTGAAAGCTCCTCTTGATTCAACTCAAGTCAATGCCATTATGCATCTTACAAGCTATATGAAGTATAAGCAACTGGCAGGCCTCTATGTCTCGCATATGACCCTGGATGAAGAATTGGGCCAGCTTCTTATGGTCGAGTACTTCGATTCCTCTTATTCGCCCGACCTTGATACCATGATTACTAAGTTCCATGCTGGCGGCGTTATCATGTATGCATTCCAAATGCAGACTTTTGCACAGACCAAGCACGATATCGCGGAGATGCAGCAAAATGCCAGTATCCCTCTACTCATTGCAACCGATCAAGAGGGCGGATATGTGAACCGTCTCGCCAATATCTATGGCTATCGCATGTCGGCCACGGATATCTTCAATACAGGCAATCCTAAGGTAGCAACACAGCAAGGGCAAAAAGATGCCCACGATCTGCTTGCGCTCGGTATCAACGAAAACCTGGCTCCAGATGTCGATGTGAACCTGGTAAACGGCTATGACATGCAGACCCGCACGTTTGGAGATACCCCCCAGGATGTAATCACATATGCCGGCGCTTATCTGAAAGCATTGCAGGGAGCCGGCGTGATTGGCGCTATCAAGCATTATCCTGGCCTGGGTGATGCAGTTCCTGATGCTCATGCGACCCTTCCCGTCGTAAATCGTACAAAAGACCAGATCTACTCCGTTGAACTTGCACCTTTCAAAGCACTCATCCAGTCGCCTGATAGGTTGCTCAACCCGGGCGTAATTATGCCAACCGATGTGCTGATGCCTGCGATTGATCCCGCCTATCCGGCGGAGTTGTCTCATATCTTTATGACTGATATCCTGCGCAAGCAATTTGGCTACGACGGCGTAGCGCTAACCGATGCACTCTACATGACAGGCGTCGCCGTCAACGGCTCCCGGTTAACTATACCCCAGGCCGCGATCATGGCACTCAACGCAGGAGACGATATGATACTCGGTGTCATCACATCCGACGAGGTGCTTGCAACGATTAATGCATTCAAAGCAGCTTTACAAGATGGTACACTCTCTAAGGCACGGGTCGACGAGGCAGCGACCCGCATCATCGCGCTGAAGATGGAATATCACCTTATGCCTGCAGTACCACCACAGGAGTAAACTGGTTATGAGTAGTGCGATTGAACAGACTCTAGCAGGCCCGGCGAACACTAAAACCCCTGCTAAAGTGCGGTCTAGCCGCCCTCGTCGCGGCGTTCACATTCTAATCTTATTCCCGCTGCTGGTCTTTCTGATCATTTTGAGAGGAGATTTTCAACTGGCTACGAATAAGCCGCATGCTCCAGCAGTGCGCATAAGACCCACAGGTCTGTTTGTGCAGTCGCCGCTCGATGCTTATCAAATCAACAATCTCCAGCATCTTGTGACCCATATGCAATATAAAGAACTCGCCAGGCTATATGTCTCACATATGACCCTGGACGAAGAACTGGGCCAACTCTTTATGGTTCAATCTTATGATCAGTTTTACTCTCCCTCCCTTGAATACATGATTACCCAACTGCATGCCGGTGGTGTCGTGATGTACGCCTTTCAAATGCAAACCTTCGACCAGACCAAACACGATATCGCCGAAATGCAAAAGCACGCCACCATTCCATTACTGATTTCAACCGATGAGGAGGGAGGCTTTGTAGAACGGGTACAAAATATCTTCGGACATCACCCGGGAGCGCTGGAGATCTATCAGACAGGCAACGTTAATTTAGCGACTCAGGCTGGGAATCGCATCACTCATGATCTACAATCACTGGGAATCAACACGGATCTTGCACCCGATGTTGATGTGCAATTAGTGGATGGTCCCGATCAGTACCTGCGTACCTGGGGCTATACTCCTGAATCAGTGATTAAGTTTGGCGGTGCCTACCTGCGGGCAGTGCAAAGTGATGGGGAAATCGCTTGCCTCAAGCATTTCCCAGGCCTGGGTGCTGCCAGCACCGACGCACACTACGCCTTGCCGGTGGTTAACCGAACCATCGATCAAATCAATTCGGTTGAGCTTGCACCTTTCAGGGCTTTTATTCAATCTCCCGATACCTTGCTCAACCCTGGCATGATTATGTCCACTGATCTACTCATGCCTGCAATTGATCCTGTCTACCCTGCGGAACTCTCCCACAAATTTATGACCGGCATCCTGCGCAAGCAGCTCGGCTACGACGGCGTTGTGATAACCGACGCTTTATGGATGACAGGTATTGCTCAGCATTGGAATCTTGATCAGGCGGGAGTAATAGCGCTGAATGCCGGTAATGATATGCTGCTCGGTGCCATCGGACCATACCAGATGCAGAGTATGATTAACGCATTGAAAGCAGCTTTGCAGAACGGGACGCTCTCCAGGGCGCGTGTCGACGAGGCGGTCACCCGCATCATCACCTTGAAGTTGCAATACCACCTCATGCCCGATATACCACCACAAGCATAACTTTTCTACTCCTCAGATCGTGGTCGTGCTCGGAAAAACATGCGAATGCCCGTTCCCTTGAAACCAAAAGCAGCACGCAACTGATTCTCCAGGTAGCGCTCATAGGAGAAATGCAACGCCTGCGGGTCATTTACAAAAAAGACGAAGGTTGGCGGATTCACTTGCGTCTGTGTCGCGTAGTAAATCTTCAGTACCTTACCATGATTAACCGTAGGGTTATGCCGGCGAACCGCATCCTGCACCATCTCATTGAGACGAGAAGTAGGAATACGCAGGAAACGCATATCGGCAATGTTCAGTACCATTTCAAGCAGCGATTGCACGTGATAGCCCGTTTTTGCCGAGGCAAAAACAATTGGAGCATAGGGAATAAACTTGAGACCTTCCGCGATAATCTTGCGATAGCGCTCGGCGCTTTCGATTTCCTCATCGGGCTTAGGGATATATCCCTCGCGTTCAGCGCGTCGCTGAGTCTGGGCCAGGTCCCACTTGTTGACAACCACTACAACACCTTTTGCTTTGTTTTGAATTTCGCCTGCTATGTGTGTATCCTGAGCAGCCAATCCTTCACTTGCATCGATCAAGAGCAGCACCACGTCGGCGCGCTCGATGGCACGGCTCGCACGCAGGACGCTATATTTCTCGACACCCGGGCCGACCCGTCCACGCCGCCGTATTCCAGCGGTGTCGACCAGGATCAGCTTTTTGCCCTCAAACTCCATCTCGGTATCTATAGCATCGCGGGTTGTCCCTGGTACATCGCTCACAATCGAGCGTTGGAAACCCAGGATGGCATTGAGCAACGATGATTTACCAACATTGGGCCTACCAACGATAGCGATGCGCACGACATCTTCTTCCTCTTCGCCTTCCGGTTCCTCTTCCTCCGGGGGCAACGCATCGACAATGATATCTAGCAAATCTCCAGTTCCCGTGCCCTGGATCGATGAAATGGCAATCGGCTCACCGAGGCCCAGGGTATAAAACTCGACAGCATCCAGGCGACGAGCAGCGTTATCAGCTTTATTGGCAACCAGGATGACAGGTTTATTAGTGCGGCGCAGCAAGTCGGCCACTTCTTCATCTGCTGCAGTGATACCGGTACGCGCATCCACCATGAAGACGATCACATCAGCTTCTTCGATAGCTAATTGAGCTTGTGCCTGGACACGCTTCATAATGTCACCCGGTTGCCCATCCAGACCCACCTGGCCAACAGGGATATCGGTACCTAATTCAAGGCCGCCTGTGTCAATCAATGTAAATTCGCGCCCATTCCAATCCGTGTCGCCATAGATGCGATCACGGGTCGTACCGGGCATATCTTGAACGATCGCGACTCGTTCGCCGATCATGCGATTAAAAAATGTGGATTTGCCGACATTCGGCCGGCCTACAATGGCCACAAGTGGCTTCATATGGCCCCTCTACCCTTTCCCATAAATGGGGCACCCCACAAGGAGTGCCTTACGTCTAAATTGCTTTCAGTTGTGGGCTATTATAGCATATAACCCCGCGAACCATCAGGCCTTCTTTTTGATGCCTGCTTGCTACCTTTAGAAGCGGCATCAGGTAGCGTTTTATGTCGAACAGGCGTCATGGAAAACGGCGTTTTTGCAGCGGCTGCTTGCCCGGAATCTGGGTTGAGGCTATATTATTTTCATCGCTCCCTTTCTTGCCGCTTGCCTGCTGTATTTCTTCCTGCCGCTTTTTCAAGACTGCCCTAAACTGTCTAGCTAAAGGTGTATTTGAACTCATAGCGTCGAGTTCAAAAGCTATGCGTTTTCCGAGTTGTCCGATCTCTCGAAACCCTGCGTTTCTCAGGATGGCTATCTCCTTGAGTGCTGCACGCTACTAGCTGCGTCAGCTGAAAGTGAACTTGCTAGAAGCTTCTGCTGCTGACGCTCATGCAGCATTAGATGACTATGCGCGGCGCTACCCTGAGATGGTTGGAGCAAAGTGGTATCTCTCAGCGAATGAGGATGAATTATGTTTGTTTTATCGTGATTGGCATGCATGGCAGCGACGCTGCCGTGAGCTGTGACCTGAGAGGCGCGATACAGGTAAACCGCGCCTCTCTAAATACATCTTTGTCCAACTGTTTTCTTCGAATTTATGGTTGGAGTATGCTTTCGGGTGATTTCTATCAAGATGTTGTTTCTACGGTTTTGGCTAGTTCGATAAATTGAGTCCAATCTTGATATTCACTGAATACCCCTTTTGTGTTAAAAAGAAGATGAATCATTCTTGCCTTCTTTTCTTCATCTTCTTTACAATCAAGATAAAGACAGAGTAATTGTAGACCGGTTATCAGACAATGCTCTCTTGCTTCAGAATAAGGTCTCATTTGTGGGGGAAAAGCGTCTTCTTTTCTATCTATAAGTGGTACTTCACAATACGGATTTGCTACCAAAATGCCCTTGGGTCTAATTCCTTTATCGGAGAAATAGCTGCTGACCCATTTTTCTAGCTGAGCAGCATGTCTCTCTGCTGCGCTCTTTCTAAGAACACCTTTAATCTCAACTACTGCAATTCTGTCGTTATACTGTAAGATGAGGTCGTCTCTATCTGGTAAAACTTCCATCACGGTAAAGCCTAATTCTTCAAAAACTCTTCTGACCTCTACTTCTAATGAGTCTCCATAGCTAGCAAACAATAACTTATTTTTGCCTAACTCGTCTAACAATCCACTTTTGTGATTTATTTTCTGCTGGAGAATATTGATGCCAAACTAAGTTTTGTGTAACGGTACATAGCAGAAAAGCCTGAAAGCTAGGTCTGGACTGGCTTTAACGCCTTCTCAATTCACGCCATTACACAAAATTTGGTTTGGCATCCTTAACGAGTGCAGCAATTTTCCATGTAATCGGTTGTATCTATTCGGCTTGCTTTTGTTCTTCTTCTTCTTCCTCAGAAGGAGCTAAATCATCAAAAATAGCCCCATAACCTTTAGGGGTAAAAACCCCTGCTACGGTTTTCAATTTTCCTTCTAGTAAATTTATCGCAATGAGTTCAGCAAGTTTTACCTTGTCCTCCGATGATGAAGTTGTAATTTTAGTTCCTTTTAACTCTACTGATATGATTTCGCCGTGTGGTCCTACTAACTGTATGTCACCTGCCCCGGATTTCTTTAGTGCCTGTGGATCGTGCAAGATAACTGGCCCATCCATTTCCATCCCGATGTGCTGGTGGCCTTGCAAGCCCAGCAGTCGCCGTTTGCCTTTCCGCGTCCGACCAGCTGGTCGCTTGCGCCCAGCCCGGCCGCGGTCAAACGCTGAGGCGCGCTCCAGTTACCGATCCAGCTGGTGGTGCTGCCCACGTACGCCTCCTGGTGCAATCCCATTGAGAAGCTGTGGCGCTGGCTGAACCAAGACGTCTTGCACCTGCATCGGCAGGCCAACGATTTGAAAGCCTTGCGGGCGCTGGTGGCCGACTTCCTGGCGCAGTTCGCTCAGGGCTCTTCTGCCCTCTTACGCTATGTCGGTCTCGGTATATCCGATTAAATTTTTAATGTTCATAATTGCGCCCCTACTGGCGCGGATAATCTACCGGAGGGTAGCCCTCCCCCGACTGCGGATTACCCGGCTGAGGCGGATAGCCTTGCTGAGGAGGGTACCCGGCGGGAGGATATCCCTGCTGGGGCGGATATCCCGCGGGAGGATAGCCTTGCTGAGGAGGATACCCGGCGGGAGGATATCCCTGCTGAGGATACCCCTGCGGTGCATACCCCATTGGAGCTGCCAACTGCCCATCGACACGTGTCGTGGGTCCCGCGAAGATGTACACCAGCATAGTGGGTTGAATCAGCAGGAGGCAGACGAACCAGCCCCAGCGGCCAAGCGTCGCCATTTTGATCAGCGCCCCGATATAGGCGACCAGGCCAACTATTCCACCGGCCACAAACAAAAATGCAGCTATGCCTACAAGAGCGGGATGCCCAACCGATGTAACCTGGTAAGTTCCATTTGCGTCTGTGTATCCTGTGCTTCCCGCGAAGCCTGCGGTAATAAGAATGGTAGCCAGGATGGTAATTCCCACGCCAATCAGGAAGAGGGTACGGCTCAGCGCTTTGCTCATAACGAACCTCCAGACGAGACGAATAATGACGGTAACCCAAAGACTTCGAGATAGACACAACTGCTACCCCGCGCGGGTATGGCTTGATATTGGCCGCCAGCGGGCCTCGTTCAGTCGCTAGTATAACACAACAAAAGCATTTGCCTATCGCCCAAATGGTTGAATTATCTTTTGAAATTGGGAAGTGGTGTGAGGATATAAAACAGCTTTTTAAGAATTGGCTGTATGTCTTTAGATAGAGAAAATAACCAGCTTTTCCACTGAAATTGTAGGTTTTCTGAGGAAAGGTTTTGTTTATTATCACTTGGGTCGGTTGTTTGAGTAGTCATAGTGATAATTTCCATTTTCATTTGATATTAGACTCTTATACCTCTAACAGTATAGAACAGACTCAGATTATTTACAATCCTTTTATTAGAAGAGGGATTATGTGACAGAACAGAAGGTATCTTATCAAGTAGTGAGAAGTGTCATTCGGACAAGATATAATTTATTTTGCTCATGGTTTTTAAGGCGACACCGAGAGGTTGACACACATACATATTGTCAAGTATAGCAATTACTGGACATGACAACTGCGACGATCCGCTTCGGGATAGCTGATTTCTGCAAGACCCTTTCCTGCTCTTTCACCAATTAGTGGAGATCTATCGATATTCTATGATAGGGGTGATTTATAGAGCGAGCTATTCAAGGCCATATTATTTTACTTTTTAGTAATGTACCTATACTTATGATTTGGCTCTGGAGGCTAGCTCACGCGGCTTTGAGGGGATAATATAGCATATAACAATGCACACCGCGCGACCCTTTTTTGCCGCCTCGTTGTTTACTCTAGTACAGAAATCGCAAAAGTAACTTGGGCTATGATATACTGTTGGTCTGTCGCAGATAGAGCATGATGCATCTTGAGAAGGAAAGGAAACAGGTATGATCCATCGGGTATCATCAGACAATGGGAGAGCTGAAGAACATGCGATTACTAAAGCTCCCCCATTGACCGATACCTTTCTCAACACGCTTGTAGCTGAACTTGATAACGATGACATCGTCGGGATAACACTGGGTGGCAGTTATGCTCGGGGTAATGCAACTCCATATAGCGATGTGGATATCGCGTGTTTTGTAAAAGATGAGGTGCAGCCACATCCAAAGCGGTTTTTGTATCGTGATAATCGCCTGGTAAGTATTGGAACAAAAACCGTCGCAGGTGTTCGAAACGATCTCTTGAAGCCAGAGCGAGCGATCCTCTTTGTCTCCGGCTTGCGCCGTATCTTGCTAGACAAAGATGGGTCGGTAACCAGGCTTGTGCAAGAGATCGAGGCATTTACCTGGGAACCATTGCAGGGCACTGCCGATCACTATGCCAGTTTTCGGATGATGATGCTTGCAGAACGGGTCCATAAAGTGCTGAGCGAGCTCCTCAAACATGATGAATTAGCTCTTGCCTATGTGACGTCAGAACTGGTGTATGCCTTGACTGAGGTTATCGCTGTACAGCGCGGCGTGTTGGTCAAGAGTGAGAGTACCTACTATTGGCAAGTTCAAGCTGCTGTCGGACTGGACTCTGACTGGGCCGTGTGTCATCGATGGGCTATAGGGGTTGATTCGGTACCGACACAAGGAAGTCTGGTGTTGACACAAGCTATTGCTGCTCTTCGCTTATATCAGGAAACGGTGAGGTTACTGCGGCCTGTTCTCCATCAAGATCATCTTGCCGTAGCAGAACAGACAATACAAGTGATTGATGAAGCTATCCCGCTTCTCGGATTGTGAGCATCCTTTGAACCGGCTGTCTGCTCTCTACCAGAACAACTCTGTCACCGATCGCCCGTCATGAATGCGGCTGATCGCACCGGCGAACAACTCCGCCACCGAGAGCACCGTCATGTTAGGCATACATCTCTGCTCAGTAAGCGGAATAGAATCCGTAATCACAATTTCTTTGATCGGGGCATTTTTGAGGCGTTCAATGGCAGGGCCTGAGAAGATGCCATGTGTAGCGCAGCAATAAATATCGCGCGCACTGTGCTCATGCACAACACGCACGGCTTGCGTAAGTGAACCTGCAGTATCGATTTCATCGTCCACAATCAAAGCATTTTTCCCCTCAACAGAACCAATAATCCCCATGGCCTCTGCAATACTGTTGTTTCCATGCCGGCGCTTCTCAACGATAGCAAGTGGCGCATTAAGACGATCAGCCAGCTTGCGTGCTTTCTTGGCAAAGCCTTCATCGGCTGCGACCACAGTAAAATTATCCTGCTTCTTCTCGGCAAAGTACCGGGCTTGCAAAATCTGCGCGGTCAATTCATCCACAGGTATATTAAAGAAACCCTGGATCTGCCCGGCATGCATATCCATCGTCAATACCCTTTGCGCGCCAGCAACGGTAATACAATCGGCGATCAGGCGGGCGGTGATAGGTACACGCGGTTGATCTTTCTTGTCGGTACGACCATAGGCATAATAAGGAATGACAGCGGTAATGCGGGCAGCAGAGGCGCGCTTGAGGGCATCTATCATTATTAATAATTCCATGATGGAGCGATTGACCGGAGCACTGAAAGGTTGAATCACAAAAACATCGCGCCCACGCACATTATCATTGATCTTCACAAAAATATTTTCATTGCTGAATTGAAAAACATCTGCGTCGCCCAGCGGTATGCGCAGATGTTTACATATAGAAGCCGCCAACGGGCGGTTTGCGTTGCCTGTAAAGACAATCAGATCGTCCATACGCTCCTCCTGGTCGCCCTGAGTATATCACATCGCTAATGTTTCTGTAAACCGATGCCAGAAGCTAAGCGTGTACGTCATTTATGGGCCCCCAAGCATCTCCTGTAGTTCATTCCAGGCATACATCAGCGGTGCCTGATCATATCCCACCTCCCTTGAGCGCACATGCATGACGGTTTCGGTAACTGTTGGCACCCACGTGTAATCTCCTGAGCGACGCACCAGCCCATGACTAGCAGCAAATTCCAGGAAACCTGCTGCTCGTTTACGCGCTCTACGAGGCTTGAGCAGTTGCCGATCTACGTGGCGACCAGCCTCCACAAGTGTCACTGCCTGGTGCTTCAAATCATTGACCAGGTCATCTAATGTGAATGATGATAACCCTGCATCACTTGCCCGCATCAGAAAACCGCTGGCGAGCTGGGAACAAGTAAAGCGTGCATTCCGCAGCCACGCCGTGCGCAATTGCGCATCCAGTTCCTTTAATGGCAGCGTCGGTGCATGTTCGATGGCGGGAGCAAAGTCCACAAAGATCCGTAATTTTTGTACGGTCATGAAGTCGTAGATGATAAATATTGGGATAATGCTTGTATCAGGGGGGGCAGCCTCTATAATACGATGCCAGCCAGAATTTATGGAGCTGAGTCTTCCATCAGGCGAAAGTTGCCCCTCGGGTGAACCATAAAGCGAGCCTCCTCTCCACAGCCATGCATCAAGACTGGCCAGGGACTCTTTTATGCTTACTATGATACGCTTTTCTAAAGGTCGACGGGTAGGCCCCACAATGATCTCGATACCATAAAAGTGCTGAAGTGCTTGCTGGTAACGCCAGTCCAGCAGGTGAGAGAGAGGATAAGCCTCCAACTGCGTATAGGGTTCGCCTGTAGCCGTGGCCAGTTCCTCGATAAACGAAGGAGCTAGTATATCGCCAACAGACCCAACATACCCCGAACGTAGTAAGTCACGGATCCACTCTTCTGCCGGGCGAATCAAATCATTCGTTGGTTGTGCACCAAGCCATTGCAGAGCGGGGGCTATCGATAGCGGCCGTATGATTCGCGCGAACCAACGTGGATGCATTGTAATGCGTGAAAGATAACCTTGCGAAAAGCCATCATCGCGCAGGGCAAAATGCACGTCTCCGGCCAGCCCTTGCCATCCGCGGTGAAAGACAATCGTCGGAACGAGTACAATCGGATCCAGGTCACGTTTATGACACATGCCATAGTAGGTTCGTGACGCTTTGGGATCGTAATCCAATCCATGGACCTCAACATCAAAGAGGGACCTGGTAGAGGCCCAAAATGCGCTCACGACCGTTGTCCGGCTTAGTCCGCGCAACGATCGCTTGAGAAAGCCCATCGCATACCTTTCATTTGAAATCCATTAAGACAGCGTTCCCCCACGCCACCAATGAAAATGCATCGATTTGTTGCGATTATATTCCCTTAAAATCCTCTATTCAACAGGTTCCTCTGGGCCTGAAATGAGGATACGCAGGAACCGTCTCAACGCATAGAAGATAAGGAAGTAGACTGCCATCGCAATGAGAGTCGAAAACTCAAAAGCTTGATTGGAATGAATTGATGGCGATTTGACGATACCCAGAAATGGGTAGAGTATGATATCGGTCAAAGCATAGAGGAAACCGGCAAACAAGTTGTTTGGATCTGCTCCAATCAGCTTCAAGATGAAACGCAACAACAACGTTACCTCCAATACCGTCAGGAACCATAGAAGGTAATCGTTTAGTTTGCCGATCGCGAATTTGATTGTAAGCGCTTCTTCCTGGCGTGTCACCGGACTCTCCACACCTTCCGACGCCTGGACGGGACTCTCACCGGCCGGTTGAGGAGTATATACAGGCTCTTGCGGAGGAGGCGGCTTGAGCGGCAGCTCTTCCATGGGAGGATACGTTTCGGTTGGTTGCGACCCAATCGTATCTTCCGGAAAAAGATTGTTAGGATTATACATCGTACTCTCCTCAAACAGGCTTTCAGTTGATGTTGTAAGATGCGGATAATTACTCTTTAAGCGGATTATAACATTATTTGACCGTTATGTGCTACGTCGAATCAACAGAACGACACCATCTGCACGGGCCACTACACGGAATTGTCTCGAAAGTGCATTCAGTTTACTAGTGGCCACTGCCCGGTTTTCTATGGTCAGGCTATTAAGATCAACTATCACATATTCAACAGTACGATTACAGGCTGAGTCCAGACAGACAGACGGAAATACGGCTAAAAGCTGGCGCTCGCTCAGGTGAGGATTAAGGTTATCCCCGGCAGATACAGAGGCATCCGGCGGAATCAATGCGAGCAGTTGTTGAACTTGTTTTTCGCGACTACCTGGCTCATGATCGGCCCAGAACGAGTTGAGTTGAGGTATGACAATCACGTAGTTGAGTCCGATCATGAACGTAATCCAGGCAAACATTACCAACTGCAGGCGGAACGCAGTGACTCTTTTCGCCAGGGGAACCATGCGCTCACTGAATCGCTGCCACTGCTCGCTTCTCCACGATGATAATGTAAGACGAGAGAGACGAGGCCGCAGCCCTGCGACCAAACGGCGGAACTGTTCGAGCACAAATGTTTTGCCTTGATCAACGAATCTCAAGGCGTGGGCGAACAGGATGGAAGTGCGCAGGGCCGAAAGGCGCAAGGCCGAAGTGTACAGGGCGGGGGCAAGCCCCGCCCCTACTATACTCCGGCTTGCGTCCTCGTCTCGTGTATAGTAGGGGCGGGGCTTGCCCCCGCCCTGTTCGCTCCTACCCTGCTTGCCCTCGCCCTGTTCGCTCTCGCCCTGCTTACTCCCACCCTGTTCGCTCCCGCCTATCACACCCTTGCCTTGTACACTCAAACCTTGCCTATCCCCGCCCACTGTGCTTAGCCTGCCTGATTTCTCCTCAATAATACCCTGTTCCCCTTGCCGCCACCTCTGCCAGGTCTGAATCAAGCGGCGCGTGCCATGAATGGCGGCAAGCATGACGAAAGGAATAATAGCAGCATTATAGTGGAAGACGCCGCTAAATAAGTTTGGATCGGTGCTGAGCAAATTTTCGGCCAGGGCAGGTATTGCTGGTAGCAGCCACTCCGGGGCAAGTAATGGTAGAAAACCCACGCTGCGTACGAGTCCAGCCAGATAATACAAACGGTTCAGGGTGATAAAGGTGGTAAAGAGTAGCCAGGGATGTGTTAGAGCATTCACAATCGCTGCCCCTGGCGAACTTCCCAGGGCTTCATAACGATACCAGAAGTTGTTGGCCTGCGTGCCTGGATAGAAGTGCGGGATAATTACCTTAAAGGCCAGCAAGCTCCACAGGATGCCTCCAACAATCAGGACAATACCCAGGCGCGGTAGCTTATACTTCCAGATGACCAGGATTCCAAATAACGCTATCGTCAGCGGAACATCTTCTTTGCACGCAGCAGCCAGGACACATGCAACAAGAAACCATACATAACGTTTGTAGGTGAGCGCAAGTACAGCATAAAGCAATAACGGTGTCGCCAGGGCAAGGGGATGGAAGTCAAAAATATTTAAACCGAGCAAGGCTGGGGAAAGCAGATAAGCAGTAGCCATCAGTGCAGCAAGGATAGGCAACTCGGGAAGATACTTGCGCGTGAGCAGAAAGACCGGCAAAGCTCCCGACACCAGTGCCAGTGTCTGGAAAACGAGCAGGATGCGCGGGTCCGCGTGGAAGACATAAAGCAGGGAAAGCGGCAAGATGATCGGTTCAAAATGCACTGCCAGGCGCGTTGGCGGGCCATACCAGTCAATCGCCTGGTTGGTAAACTGGAAAAGGCGTCCGTGAATCGTGTTCCAGAGCACCTGGTCCATATTGCCAAGGTCAAACGCCGTTGCTTTGAACGTGTCATAGCGCAGTATCGCCTGGTGGCTCATATCCAGGGTGTAGACCACCATAATCAGTATGAGAAGTCCCCAGGCTATTGATTGTTGTGAACGCAGGTCAAATCGTTTCATGTCTTCAAATTGTAAGCATTGCTTTCCAGATACCTATACCAACCAGGAGCATAAATGCGTAGACGATTACAAACTCCGGCCAGTCACCAGTCCTAAAACGCCAGCGTGGATTAGGAGGGAAGCCAAAGCGCTTATGACTCGGCCAGAGCAAGGGTACACCGCCTTGGGTCAAACCATCGGCTGCGATGTGCATGATACAACCGAACAGTACTCCAATAAAGACCAGGTGCGATGCCCCTATAAACCGTGCCGGTAGGGCAAAGCCTTTTTGGGCTAATAGATATATTACCAGTTGTTCCAGGCCAATCGCCAGTACTGAACCCAGCAATAAACCGAGTAGGCTATGAAAGATCGTCCGGTGACCTGCAACATGTTGAATTTCTTTGCTGATCCAGCCAAGCTTACGTCCAATTGTACTACGCGCATTGTCCATATCCGGCAGTAGAGCGCCGAACCCCACTGCGAAATAAAAGACACCTTTTTTTACTAGTAGCTCCAGTGGCACCGATGTGGCCATAGTCAACGGGGGTCCAGATAAGTGCACAAAACTATCGAGCACTACTCCAGCAGTTAAACCGATGAATAGATGTGATCTACCTTGCATACGATGTGGCTCCTTAAGAAGAAAAGGCTTCAGTGCGCCCATTGTAGGGAGTTTTAGAACAAAGGTCAAGAGGGGATTTATTCTTCGGGCAAGCAAACCAGGATCGATCCGTTTTCAACGCGCACACGGTATATCTGAATATCCTGGCGGGCGGGGCCGCGCAATACCTTGCCAGTACAGACGTTGAACTGCGCACCGTGCCAGGGACAGGTCAGCATTTCGCCATCGAGTTCGCCTTCATCGAGTGGGCCACCTATGTGCGTGCAATTGCCGGTAAAAGCGTAGACGTTATCATCTACTTTGGCGAGGCAAACAGGTTCGCCATCAACCTCAACTGCCATAAGTTCGCCTTCTTCCAGGTCATCAAATGCTGCAACTTTTACGAAGTCCGTCATCAGATTCCCTTACCCTGGACAGGCAGAATAGCTCCTGTTACGCCATCGCTCGCGGGCGTAACCAGGAAGATGGCGGCTTCCACAATCTGCTCCGTGCTCACCCACTTCTTGCTCAGGTCTTCAGGTGTTGGCTTCATCGATGCGAGATTCGATTGAGTGATGACCAGACCTGGACCGATGGCATTTACGTAAATACCCACGTTCTTGCCTTCTTTGGCAAAGGTGCGCGTGAGGGCATCAACGCCCGCCTTGGCAGCGTTGTAAGCAGCCATCATCGGCCCGGCGCTCTGTACGCCACCGGCACGACTAAAATTGAGAATCTTGCCGCCGCCCTGGCTCTTCATGACAGGCCAGACGGCACGGGTGCAGAGGAAGGTGGTACGCAGATTGTTGTTCAGCTCGTAGTCCCAATCGGCCAGGGTCAGTTCGTAAGAGGGACCATATTTGGTGAGGCCGCCAGCGAGGTTGACAAGGATGTTAATTCGTCCATAGGCGGCTAACGTCCCCTGGATCAACATGTTGGCTCCCTCTTCGGTTGTTAGATCGGCAGGGATAGCAACGACCTTTGCGCCTTCAGCTTGCAACTCCTGGGCGCGTGCGTTGACTCGCTCACTACTACGCGAGCTGATGGCAAGCAGCGCGCCCTCGCGGCCAAAGGCAGCAGCAAGCCCATAACCCACCTGCCCGGCATGACTAACGCCAGTAATAATGGCAACCTGGCCCTCAAGTCTCAACGCCAGTAATAATGGCAACCTGGCCCTCAAGTCTCATCGAGCTTCCTCTCTAAGTAGAGTTGGTCTCCACGGTAATGATCTCAACCACAAGAAAATATGGTGCAAATAGCGCTCATTTTGAGTGGTAATATTTTTTTGCCACTTTCCTGCCATAAGTTGGAAACAGGCGCTGGTGGATGATGGGCTTATTCCTCATCGTCATCCGTTGCTGGCTTTTCCAGGCCCGCCAGCGCCAGGCTGCGATGCAGTACACGCAGGGAAAGAAATGCACATTTCATGCGTGCAGGACTGATGGGAATGCCAAGCGCATCCAGCACGTCATCTTTACCAACTTCGACTGGCTTGCCTTCGATCATTTCCGAAAGCATCGAGGCGGCTGCCTGGCTGATTGCGCATCCACGCCCCTGGAAACGTATTGCCGTTACCTGGTCTCCTTCTATTTGAAGATCAAGCGCTAATTGGTCTCCACATAAAGGATTGGAATCTTCGGCGTGGGCATTAGGATGCTCCAGTTTTCCGTAGTTGCGCGGATTCCGGTAATGGTCCAGGATGTATTCACGATAATCCATTGACATGGGCTATACCCCCAACGACCCTTAGAAATTGAAAATTTGTAATGCTTTGTGCAGGCCCTGCACAAGCACATCGATGTCCTCAGGTAGAGTATATACGTAGAAGCTAGCACGTGCCGTTGCAGCTAAACCGAGGCGTTCCACCAGTGGCTGTGCGCAATGATGCCCGGCGCGAATGGCAACACCCACTTCTTGATCGAGAATAGAAGCCAGGTCGTGCGGGTGAATATCACCCAGGGTAAAAGATATGACGCCGCCACGCTTGCTTGCAGCAGGCCCATAGATCGTCAACCCGGGGACCGCCTGCAATTGCGTCATTGCATACGTAGTAATTTCTTGTTCGTGCCGGCGCACATTTTCCATACCAAGCTCATTAAGGTAATCAACAGCAGCACCCAGGCCGATCGCCTCGGCGATAGCAGGCGTGCCGGCCTCAAACTTCCAGGGCAGGTCGTTCCAGGTGGATTCACGCAATCCAACTTTGCGAATCATTTCACCGCCACCCATGAACGGGGGCATGTCTTCTAATATTCCTCGCTTGCCGTACAATACGCCAATACCGGTGGGACCGAGCATTTTATGCGCGCTGAAACACAGGAAGTCGACATCGAGCGCCTGCACGTCAACAGGCATGTGAGGCACACTTTGCGCAGCATCGAGCAATACGGTCGCGCCGGCAGCATGCGCCTGGGCGGTCATCTGCTGGATAGGGTTAATGGTGCCTAACACATTGGACATATGCGTGAAAGCTACGAGTTTCGGTTGGTGCTGCAAGAGTTGCTCATAGACATCCAGGTCGAGTAATCCATCAGTGGTGATGGGCACAAATTCTAGCCGGGCACCCGTGCGCTGGGCCAGCAATTGCCAGGGTATCAGGTTGCTATGATGCTCCATTTCCGTCAACACGATAAGATCACCTGCTGATATATTCTTATTGCCCCAGCTATAAGCGACCAGGTTAATACTCTCCGTGGTATTGCGCGTGAATATAATCTGTTTGCTCTGGCGAACGTTGATGAAGCGAGCGACTTTCACACGCGCCTTTTCCATCCTTGCCGTTGCCTCTTCGCTGATCTCATAGACTCCACGGTGGACATTGGCATGCGTGGTCTCGTAATAGGTACTCATAGCCTCGATGACGGCAGAGGGCTTCTGCGAACTTGCTGTACTGTCAAGATAAACCAGCGGCTTACCGTGTACCTGGCGCGATAGGATCGGAAAGTCCTTGCGGATATCCGCCGCCGTCCTCGTAGGGGTGAAGGTGCTTGCGTCGCCCCCTTTCGCTGTCATCGATATGTTATCGGAAGTAAGCATACTGAACCTGATTTCTTTTCACTCTTTTAGGGATGTGGGAGGTGTGGTATCGCATGTGATGGCACACCTCCCACATCACAATAGATTAATACTCCATTAGCTGGATCTCTTCTTCTGCCGGCTTGTTATCGAGTGAGACGGCGTACTCATCCACACCTTCGACTTCCCAGCGCTCCTGGGCATCAACCCAGGTATCGGCCTCAGATTCGAAGGAGCCACTCATACGATGAACGATGCTGCGGCGCAGGCGCGTGCGCAGATTCTCTAATGGGATACGCTGTAGTACCGGCTCGAAGAAACCTTGCACAATGATACGTTCCGCTTCTTCGCGCGCAATACCACGCACCATCAAGTAGAAGAGCTGCTCTTCGTCGATCTTCCCGGTGGTAGCACCATGACTGGCGCTCACCTGATTGGCTCCGATCTCCAGGCTGGGAATCGACTCCGCCCGGCACTTATCGCTGAGCAAAAGGGTATGATCCGAGAGGAATGAAGCCGTTTGCTGCGCTTTTGGCCTTACACGGATCATGCCTATAAACTCTACACGAGATTCACCTGAGAGCACACCTTTGACCAGTGTCTCAGCATTGGTCGCGGTCGAAGCATGGTCCGAGAGTGTATTGATAGAGTAACGCTGATCATGGTCGGTAAAGAAGACACCCACCAGCTCACCTGCGCTGCCATTACCGGCCAGGCCAACACCGATGTCGGAAAGCATTACCTTGCTGCCAAGATCAGCCAGCACCCAGGTGGTGCTGCCATCCTTTTCATGCACAGCATTCTTATTAGTAATGTTCCAGACGTTCAGCCCGAGATCTTGCATATTGCTGAACTCGACATGTGCCGCGTTCTTGACATATACTTCGACAACATCATCCAGTAATGAAGGTTGCTCGCCAGCAAAAGCCGAGTTATGCTCCTCAACGAAGCGCACGCTGCTCTGCTCGTCCGCGATAATCAGCGTATGCGCAAATGTGGCTGACGCAGGTGAGTCAATCCAGATCTGGGCCAGGATTGGATCTTCAATTTCTACTCCCCTGGGAATGTAGAGGAAGATACCACCACTCCAGAATGCCGCGTGCAGCGCTGTATACTTTGAGGTGTTTACCGGTACGCAGGTTGTCATGAAATACTGCTGTACCAGCTCGGGATAGTCGCGCACGGCGCTGTCCAGATCGGTCAATATAATGCCCTGGCGCTTCAGTTCCTCGTCAAGTTCAGTGCGCACGACAGATGCATTGCGCTGCACGACAAGGCCAGCACGCTGATCGACCAGCGCTTCTTCTAAGGACTGTTCAATAGCAATAGGTAGTGCCCCGTTGCCGTTAGAGGGAACATAGGGACTGAGTTGCTGGAACTTGAAGTTGGAGAACATGCGCAGCGTACCCAGGTCTCCACGCCGGCCAAGCGGGGTCGGTGTTTGCTCGTAGATTTCCCAGGCTTGCAGGCGTTTCTGTAGCATCCATTCAGGTTCTTCCTTCTGGCGCGACAGTTCCTCGACCGCGCTCCTGGAGAACCCGCTTGGTAGAGCTTTAGGCATTGGCGGCCACCCCATTCTCTTCGTCAGAAGGCCTGAGCCATTCGTAACCCTTCTCTTCAAGTTCCAGGGCCAGTTCTTTGCCGCCCGACTTGACGATGCGTCCATCGTACATGACATGCACGAAGTCGGGGGTGATGTAGTTCAGAATGCGCTGGTAGTGGGTGATGAGCAGGATGCCCAGTTGAGGACCCCTCAGGGCGTTTACGCTCTCAGATACAATCTTAAGTGCGTCGATATCCAGGCCAGAGTCGGTCTCGTCCATGAGGGCGATTTCCGGCTCAAGCAGCGCCATCTGGAGAATCTCGGCGCGTTTCTTCTCGCCACCGGAGAAACCATCGTTGATGGAGCGATTGATGAAGCTGTTGTCCACTTTGAGCAGGCGCATCTTCTCTTGCAGTTGCTTGCGGAACTCACCGGGGGGAATGCTCCTGCGCTTGGTTGCCTGGCCGGTTGGATTTTCGCCTTCCTCGCGGGGCTTGTTGCCTTCACGCACAGCTTCGAGGGAGCGGCGCAGGAAATTTGCCACGCTCACGCCCGGAATAGACATGGGATACTGGAATGCCAGGAAAAGGCGCATACGGGCACGGCGGTCGGGCGAATATTCCAGGATATTCTCTCCCTTGAACCAGATTTCGCCGTCGGTCACTTCGTATTTCGGGTTGCCCATAATGACATTTGCAAGGGTACTTTTGCCTGAGCCATTGGGGCCCATGAGTGCATGGACTTCGCCTCGCTTAACTACAAGGTCGACGCCACGCAGAATCGGTTTGCCTTCAATATTTGCATGAAGGTTTTTAATTATCAGTTCTGATTCCATAGACTAGAATACATCCTACCTTCTTTAGATAATATTCATGCTTAGTTTGCAGACGAGTGTGCTACATGAATGTCCGAGACAGCAATGAATTGAGCCGGGGAGCTTTGTTCCTGGTCAGATGATGTATTCACCAGTTCAGCCAGGGTCATGGTATCGATGGTGTGAGCCACGGCGTCACGTACCTTTGCCCAGAGATACTGGATCTTGCACGAACCCAGAAAGCCGCAAATCTCAGTCATCTCGCCTTCCGTGGCACAGATCATGGGTGCAATCGGACCCTCCAGCACGCGCAAAACCTCGCCCATGGTGATACTTTCTGGACTCCGGCTCAATTGGTAACCGCCGTGCGCACCTCGTGTACTTATGACAAGGGGCGGGTCCGCCTCGCGCAAGAGCTTTGCTAACTGCTCCAGGTATGCCAGCGGTAACATTTCCGCCTGGGCGATATCAGTGAGCGAGCGCGGCCGTCCACCATAGTGACGGGCCAGGTCGACCATGATTCGTACGCCATACTCACCTTTTGTAGATACTTGTAACCACATGGTCAACACCTTCCCGTCTTAAAGTCCAGCCAGCAATCTGTATTACTTTGATGCAGAGCCTAATTAATCCGACCTATTCACTAGGATATATTTTAGCACTTCGTATAGCAGGCGTCAATCTTTCGTTATGTAGCAGGGTCTGTGAATTATCCTGGCACGGGCGATTGGCCTGGCCCTCCGCCCCTGGCACCTGCAAGGGGTGCCAAATAGGCATCAATCTAAGCCCCAATCCAGGATTCGGTAGGGGCGACTTGCAGCAGTGTTCCATTGGCGAGAAGCGCAACGAAGTCAGTGCCCTCAAACCCTGGCTGACAGAGGTACTGTGCCAAGGGCGCATGCTGACGGCGGATGCGGCCCAGAGCTATCAAGAGTTTGGTCACCTCGTCAAGCGTGCGGGAGGCGAGGTGATTGTCATCGTCAAAGACAACACGCCCGTTACCCGGGCAGACCTGGAACTCTTTTTTGAAGATCTGCACGCCGATCGCGGCACCTGGCACTCCTTTGAGCACATCCAGAAAGGGCATGGGCGTCTGGAACGCCGCCAAATCCTGACCAGTCCCGATCTCAATGACTTTCTGTATCGAGACTAGGGAAACGTCGGGCAAGTTTTTCGCTTGCAACGCGAAAGAGAAACACAGCGTGGAAGTGGTCTATGGTTGGACAAGTCTTTCCCAGCAACAGTGTTCTGCCGAGGGCCTCCTGGGCTTGACCCGTGCGCATTGGGTGGTGAAGAATCGGCTCCACTGGCGCCGTGATGCCACGCTGGGAGAGGATCGTTGTGGGGTGCGCCTGGATCCACTGGCCGAAATGTTGGCCGTTCTCAACACCGTTGTGCCTTCCCTCATGGATTTGCATCACGTCTCCAACGTCACCAGCCAACTACGCCGCTTCTCGGCTCATCCCCGTGAGGCCCTCGCCTGATTACTTGCTTCTTGACCGCGACTGTTGAGAAGCCCTGGCCATAAGTAATAGAAGTATTTCATGTTTTCTTGTCTGGTGAGATACTTGAAGCAATTTCAATGATTTTGCTTGTTCCTTTTTGTAGCTTGGTAGGAGTTGGGTAGGGAATATTGCAGCAACTGATTGTTGTATAAGGTAAAGCTGACGTTTCACTGCAAAGGCGGGAAGATCATGCGCGATCTGCTGGACCTGGAAACTTCAGCGGTGCTCCTGGACTATCTACACGCGCAACATGGGAAACATCTGCTGACACTCAAACCGGATGCGCCAGTGTGGGTATCCTATAGCAAGCAGAACCGAGGGCAGGCCATAGGCACGCGCACGCTGAGCAACATCTGTGCTGACCATCTGGACACGAGCAGGGTGCATGCCTTGCGCCATACCTTCGCCGTGGGCATGATCCGGAGTGGAGCGCCGATCACCGACCTGACCAGGCGCTTAGGGCATACCGACATCAAGATCACTCAGACGTACACGAAGGAGATTATGGGCGCTGAGAACCCTTACGGCGAAAAGCTTACCGCTCGATTCAGCATCAAGCGCGAGAGTAGAGGAGCAAGACATGCTTAGATACTGCGGTGTTTGCAAGGGCTATGTAGAAAGTGAGGGACATACCCATCCTGAGAAAGAGTGCCAGGTATGTCACCAGGTCAAGAAGCTTGCTGAATTTCCTCTTCACCCCTCTAGTATCGATGGGCACAGACATACTTGCATCATCTGTGATGCAGCAGAAAAAGAGCAAGAAAAGACTCGCCGGGCACAAGCAAAAATACAAGCAAGGAAGCAACGTATAGAGCAGCAAGCCCAACGGGAGAAAGAAAACCTGCACCTGCGGGCCTATGGCTATCGATGGAAGAAAGAGACGATAGCGGTAGATTATGGGGATGAATGGGAACCAGAAGAAGCCTGGGTGCTCTATACCCCAGCTGGTGCACAAATCAGCCTCTCAGACGCGTTGCAAGAGATTGCCAGATTGCAGGAACACAAACCAGGCCATCCCAGCACGCTATGGGCGTATGATCTGCTTTCTCTCTCTCATCCACTTGTACTTATCCTCGATACAGAAACAACCGGCTTTGACGAGCAGGCGGAAATTGTTGAAATCGCCCTGCTCGACAAGTATGGGGAGGTCTATCTCAATACCCTGGTCCAGTGCCAGCAGGAATCTATTCCCCAGGAAGCAATGGCGATTCATCGCATCCATAAGAGCATGTTGCGCAATGCTCCTACGTTCCCTCAAGTATGGCAAAAGTTACAGCCGCTCCTGACTTCCCATGAAGTTGTAATCTATAACGCTGAGTACGATCTGCGCATGCTGAGGCAGACCGTCAAACGGCACAATCTGGAATTGCCACCTATGCAAACTCATTGCCTGATGCAACATTACTCAGCCTATGTGGGGCAGGCCTCGACGCGCAGTGAGGGCTATCGTAGTATGAGGCTTGTAGCAGCATGCTTCCACTTTCAGATTGAACAGACGGACGCGCATCGGGCGCTACCGGATGCTCAGGCATCTTTAGAAGTATTATACAAGCTGGCTGCGTTATCGCAGGGAGTAGCAAAATGCTAGAAAGGACGAACGAGCATTGTACCTCTACAAATGGCCGCGTAAGCTCTGGTGACTGCGCCGCCTGCTCTTTGGCGAAACCTGGGGAGAATACATGCAGCGCGTGAAACTTGAACGAAAGGACTAACCACATGGCACCATATGAAGAGTATGAAACGTATGAAGAGTATGAAGAGCGGACATACAAGACTCTACAAGAGTTCGAATCCAAGATCGTGGCACACCTAGACGAATTGAACAAAGCAGGCAACTCTACCTTTGACGAGTGGCTAGCCTGCTCTCAGGCGTTGACGCAGATACGCCAGACGTATCTCCTGCAAGGCGTTTTTGACATTCTGCGCCGCTGGGAGAACGGTGTTCCTGTCTATCCGATGGCGACATAGAGAAAGGACGAACGACCCATGGCGGCACTGCCCTATGGCGCAATCATCACACCTGAGCCCATTGCTAGCTATGCCCATCTCAAAGAGCCGTTGCGCTCGAAGTGGATTCAATGTATCACCTGCGGCCAGGTCCCGACCGAAACGGTCTACGAGGTTCGTATTCCTCCACAAATCCAGGGGGACAAGAAAAGTTACCCTATCAGTACTGTCTGTTGTAGCGAGGAGTGTGCCGACAAGTGGGTAGCGACGTATGAACCGCATTTCTACACGCTTGAGGAGATGGAGGGCAATGATTTACTTCCCACACAGGAGAAGAAACCTGGATGGATTTACTGTTTCCGTAAAACTGGCTTTTATCCTGACGATACCGAACGGAGCGGCAAATGGTTGGTCTGGCTTTCATCGGAGACTATAGACCGCTATTGGACAAAGATCAAGCAGGCTGTAGAAGAGGGCAAGCTAGGCGACGCGGCCAAGGTTTCCACTGCCGGCTCTCTCAGCATGAAACACCCGCGGTATGTCATGTGTGTCTATACCTATGATTATGAGGATAGAGATGATGTGATGCGTATACGCCAGGTGCTCAGAGACCTGGGGATTAGGCGCGAGATCCCCTACAAGGCTGATGTAGACACGCACCGCTTGCGCTATGGAGCTGACTACACGCCGATTATGAACATTAACAAATTAAGTACCATAGAAAAGCTGGTCAGTCACGGAGGCTAAGCCAACGTAGCGCAGCAGGTCCTCGGAGGCGCTGCAGGCAGCGTGTAGCCAGTGGGTCACTTCGTGCTTGAGCCGCTCCCAGTCCTGGCTCCACGGATGCATGTGGAACAGGTCCTGATTGAACAGACGCCACACCTTTTCAATCGGGTTGGTCCAGGGAGCGTAGGTGGGCAGCGGCAAGAGCGTGATACGGCTCTGATGCTCTGGCAAGGTGTCGAGCACATAGCCATGGAAATGCACCGGCCAATTATAGAGGCGCGATGAAGATCCGTTCAGCCTCGGGATACTGCTTCTCTACCAGCAGGAAAAACGCGGCCAGCTCGCGCACGTTGAAGCGCGAGCGCTCGCGGCTGATCAGCGCTCCGCTCTGCACATCCAAGCAGCCCGCGATGCGTCGCTTGGTCCAGTAGCGTGAGGCCTGCACAGCCCTGGGAGTCGGTCCCCCCCGCTTGCCGTACGCCTGGGCAGCTGTGGGCTGGCGCCCATAGGTGTGCTCATCCTCGTAGAGGAA
>WNGJ01001377.1_pt1 | contig 46291 bp, 46 predicted proteins | sample 5400611 | NCBI WGS metagenome assembly WNGJ01 (sample SAMN13153375, study PRJNA577476) | soil metagenome | isolation source: 40 cm soil or saprolite under Garry oak tree replicate 1 | place: USA:California | collected 2016-06-15
TCTTTCAGAAGCTTGGCCGTCGCGACCCGTGAGCCCTCCATCACAGCCTCCAGGTGTTCTCTCTTCATCTCCCAGGTCGCCGTGGGGACCGTGACCGGACAAAGGACGACGATGCGAGCCCGGTCGCGCAGCCGCTCGTAGTAGCCGAGCATCTGATGGTGCAGCGAAAGCTGCAGGGTGCGGGCGATCAGCTCCGGCAGGCTGGTCGGCACGTGTTCGTACTCACCGCCGGCCATGAGGCTGATGGCGAGGATTTCCTTCGCCCCGGCGTCGACCGCGACGTCGAGCGGGGTGTTGTCGACCACCCCCCCGTCGAGATGCTCCCGGTCGCCGATCCTGACCGAAGGAAACAGGCCCGGAATGGCGGTGGATGCGAGAAGCGCAGGCGTCAGGTCACCGGAGCGGAAGATGGCGGGCTTGCCGGCGTTGAGGTCGGTGGCCACGACCGCGAGCGGGACTCGAAGCTGCTCGAAGGTCGTGATCCCCGTCAAGGACTGGGCCCGCTCGATCAACCGGCGGATGTTTTGCTGAGGAAAGGCGCTCACCTGATCTCGCCGGATGCCGGAGAAGATCAGCCCGAGCGGGTGGGCCCTGAACACGTCCACCGCCTGGCGGGACATCCAGACCTCGCGCAGCATCATCGTCCCGGCCAGCGACGGGTAAGCTGCGATCGCGCTGCCGTTCAGAGCGCCCACGCTGGTGCCCACAACCGCGACCGGCCCCTCGACACCCGCCTCGAACAATGCCTGCAAGACCCCGACCTGCGCGGCGCCTCGCGCGCCGCCTCCGCCCAGCACCCAGGTGCGCCGAGCGGGTCCGAACATCTAGCCTCCCCACCTCGTGGGGAGGTCCGACCGCGACCGCCGAGCGGGCGCCGTCGGGGTGGGGAGGAACACTCTGGCGGAAGCCTACCGCAGCAGCTAGGTGCCCTCCTCCCAGGAGGTCAGGTAGTGCTCTTGCTCTTTGGTGAGAGTGTCGATATCGATCCGCATCGCCCGCAGCTTCAGGCGGGCGACCTCGGCATCGATGTCGTCCGGCACGTCATATACCTTGCGCTCGAGCGTCTTGGCGTGCTTGACCACGTACTCGGCACAAAGCGCCTGGTTGGCAAAGCTCATGTCCATCACGGCGGCGGGGTGACCCTCGGCGGCGGCCAGGTTGATCAGCCGGCCTTCGGCCAGGACGTGCAGCCGGCGCCCGTCGCCCATCTTGTACTCCTGCACGGATGGCCTGACCTGGCGCACGCCTGTCGCCATCTCGTCCAGCGCCTTCAGGTTGATCTCGGAGTTGAAGTGCCCGGAGTTGGCCAGGATCGCCCCGTCTTTCATCGCCTCGAAATGCTTGCGGTCCAGGACATTGATGTCGCCGGTGACCGTGACGAAGATGTCGCCATCGATCGCCGCCTCGTCCATCTTCATGACCCTGAACCCGTCCATCGCCGCTTCGAGAGCCTTGACCGAGTTGACCTCGGTGATGACTACGTCGGCGCCGTGACCCTTGGCCCGTGACGCGAGCCCGCGGCCGACCCACCCGTATCCCGCGATGACGAACGTCTTGCCGGCGAGCAGGACGTTGGTCGCGCGGATGATGCCGTCGATCGTTGACTGGCCGGTGCCGTAGCGGTTGTCGAACATGTGCTTCGTGTCCGCCTCGTTGACCGCGACGATCGGGTAGCGCAGGACGCCTTTATCCGCCATCGCGCGAAGCCGCACCACCCCGGTGGTGGTCTCTTCGGTACCCCCGATCACCTCGGTCAGTTGATTCTGGCGCGACTTGTGCAGCACAGAGACGAGGTCAGCTCCGTCGTCCATGGTCAGCGACGGATGGTGGTCGAGCGCCGCCTCGATGTGCTGGTAGTAGGTGTCGTTGTCCTCTCCGCGGATCGCGTAAGTCTTGATAGCGTGCCGCGAGGCAAGCGCGGCGGCCACCGCATCGTTCGTCGAAAGGGGGTTCGAGGCGCAGAGCGCCACGTCGGCGCCGCCGGCCTTGAGCGTGAGCATCAGGTTGGCCGTCTCGCTCGTGACGTGCAGGCACGCCGCGATCTTGAGGCCCTTGAGGGGCTGTTCTTTGACAAACCTCTCGCGGATCAGGTTCAGCACGGGCATCTCGCGTGCCGCCCAGTCGATGAGACCCTGGCCGTCGGTGGCGAGGTTCAGGTCTTTGACGTCGTTTCCTTTTGCGCTGACTTTCAAGTCTGTGGTCTTCTCCTCAATAGACGATCTCGCTGACGACTTCGACATCGGGGAGGCGCTTTCGCCCGCCCAGCTCCTTCAGCTCGATCAGGACCTGGACGCCGACGACCTCGCCGCCGAGCTTGCGAATCAGGCGAACCGCGGCGGCCGCCGTGCCGCCTGTCGCCAGTACATCATCGACGATCAGCACCTTCTGGCCGGGCTCGACGGCGTCGGCATGCACCTGGAGCTGGTCGGTGCCGTACTCGAGCTGGTAGGCGTCGCTGATCGTGTTCCACGGAAGCTTCCCGATCTTGCGAATGGGTACGAACCCCGCGTTTAGCTTGACGGCGATCGCGGCACCCGGGATGAATCCACGCGCCTCGATGGCCGCCACGAGGTCGGGCGCTGGATCGGTCCAGCGCTTCGACATCATGCTGACCACCTCACGGAAGAGCTCTTTGCGCCCGAGCAGCGGTGTGATGTCGCGGAAGATGATTCCTGGCTGGGGAAAGTCGGGAATGTCGCGGACGTATTTCTTCAGCTCTTCAGACGTGCTCATAGGACGGACCGGAAGTAGTCCAGGGTGCGCTTCAACCCTTCTTCCAGAGGTACCTCAGGCTCCCAGCCGAGGAGCTTGCGCGCGCGGGTGATGTCGGGCTGGCGCTGTTTCGGATCATCGACCGGCAGCTCGCGGTGTTCGATCTTGCTCTTGGACCCGGCCAGGCGGACTATGGTTTGGGCGAGCTCCAGCACAGTTACCTCGTGCGGATTTCCGAGGTTGACCGGCAGCTCATCACCGCGCTCGAGATTCAGGATGACGCCCCGGACGAGGTCGGAGACGTAGCAGAGGCTTCGAGTCTGCGAGCCGTCCCCGTAAACCGTGATCGGCTCGCCTCTGATCGCCTGCGCCATGAAGTTCGGCACCGCGCGCCCATCGGAGACCTGCATGCGCGGCCCGTGCGTGTTGAAGATGCGGATGATCCTCGTATCCACGCCGTGCGCGCGCTTGTAGGCCATCGCGAATGCTTCAGCCGCGCGCTTGGCCTCGTCGTAGCAGCCACGCGGGCCGATCGGGTTGACGTTGCCCCAGTAGCTCTCCGGCTGCGGATGAACCAGTGGGTCGCCGTAGACCTCTGAGGTCGAGGCGAGAAGAAAAGTCGCACCTTTGGCTTTGGCAAGGCCGAGCATGTTCATGGTGCCGACCGTGCCCACCTTCAGCGTGTGGATCGGGTTTGCGTCGTACTGAGGGGGCGATGCGGGCGAGGCGAAATGGAGCACGTAACGAACGTCACCGTCGAGGAACACACCCTGGTTGACATCTGCTTGCCGGAACTCGAAGTCCGGGTTTCCTTCCAGCGCCTTGACGTTTTCGCCCGAGCCTGTGATGAAGTTGTCGAGCGCCAGCACCCCCAACCCATTCGCGAGCAATGCCTCGCACAGGTGAGACCCGATGAATCCGGCCCCACCGGAGACCACGGCTCGCGGCTTACTCGCGGCCAATTCCTCGGTAGGTGAAGCCCAGCCCGCGCATCGCCGGCGGGTCGTAGATGTTGCGGCCGTCGATCACGACCGGCCTCCTCATCGACCGCTTGATGCGGCCGAGATCGAGCAGTCGGAACTCGTTCCATTCCGTGACCACGACCAGCGCGTCCGCCCCGGACGCAACTTCGTATGCGTCATTCATGTACTGGACGTCCGGAAGCAGGCGGCGCGAACCCTCCATCGCCGCCGGGTCGTAGGCGCGCACGTGGGAGCCGGCAGCGATCAGGACCTTCGCAATGTCGAGGCTCGGCGCTTCGCGAAGATCGTCGGTGTTGGGTTTGAAGGCGAGCCCAAGCAGCCCGATGATCTGGCCCGGCAGCTCATCCAGGCAGTCGCGCAGCTTGTCGATGACGACCATGCGCTGATCACGGTTGATGTCCATGACCGCCTGAAGCAGCTCGGGGTGGTAGTCAAATCGCTCCGCCAGCGCCGTCAGCGCCTTGACGTCCTTCGGAAAGCACGAGCCCCCATAGCCGATTCCCGCGTCGAGGAAGCTCGGGCCGATGCGCTTGTCCATCCCCATCCCCTCGGCCACGAGCTTGGCGTCGGCGCCGACGCGCTCGCTGATTCGCGCGATCTCGTTGATGAACGAGATGCGCGCCGCGAGGAACGCGTTGGACGCGTACTTCACCATCTCGGCCGTGTAGATGTCGGGGGTGATCAGGATCGGCGCGTCGAGAGGAGCGTAGAGGCGCGCGACCCTCTCGGAGGCTTCGCGGTCGTGGCTGCCGATGACGACGCGGTCGGGGTGCATGAAGTCCTGGATGGCGGAACCCTCGCGCAGGAACTCGGGATTAGAAACCACCGCGGCCTCACCACCACGCGGATGCTTGCGGAGCACGCTGGAGACCATGTCGCCTGTGAGCGGCGGCACCGTGGACTTGTTGATGACCACTATCGGACCGTCCATGCATTCGCCGATTGAGTTCGCCGCGGCCTCGACATAGGAAAGGTCGGCTTCGCCTCCCTCCCCTTCCGGTGTGCTCACCGCAATGAGGGCGTAGTCGGCGCCTGGCACGGCATCCTCATAGGCGGTCGTGAATCGGAGCCTGCCGGCCTTCGCGTTCCGCTCGACCAGCTCGCTCAGACCAGGCTCGTAAAAGGGAACGCGATGGTTCTTGAGCAGCGCGATCTTCTCGCGATTGATGTCGACCACCACCACGTCATTACCAAGGTCCGCAAGACAAGCCGCTGTCGTGAGCCCGACGTAACCGCCTCCAATGACTGCGACTTTGCTCAATCCGGGCCGATTATCTCAGTTCGAATCCAGGTGATCCGAAGGCGCGAGTGCCGGCTCCCGCGGGCTACTTTCCAATTCGAGTCAAGCGAGTGCCGGCTCCCGCGGGAAATTCACCGCTACAGCGACTCGTACGCGGCGATCGTTGCCCCCGCCGCCTTTCGCCAGCTGAACTCCTTCGCCCGTTTGAGCCCGGCCCGCCTCCACCGTTCGGGCTCCGCGCTCATACGCACCGCGGTCTGGCCGAGCGCGACGGCATCGCCATCAGCCACGAGCTCCCCCGCCTCGTCGATCACCTCGGGAAGGCTCGAGTTGCTAAACGCGACAACAGGACATCCACAAGCCATCGCCTCGAGGCATGGCAGCCCGAATCCCTCATACCGGCTTGGAAAAATGAAACACCCCGCCGCCGTGTAGAGATCGGCCAGCTCCGCGTCGTCGACGCGTCCGAGCATCGTCGCCCCGGGCATGCTCGACGGCGCCTGGCTGCCGCGATCGCCTGCGACCACCAGCTGCAGCTCGGATCGGACCTCGCGAGCGGCGATCCACGCGCGCAGCAGTGAACCCGGATCTTTCCGCGCGTCGAGCGCGCCGACAAACAAGAGGTATCCGGGGTCTACCCCCCAGCGCTGCTTCACCCGGTCCGCCGCGCCTGCCTTCGGCGCGAACACCTCATCAGCCGCTTCGGGCAGCACCCGAATCCGGCGCGTATCCACTCGGGCAATTCGCTCCGCGTCGGCGGCCGTCGACTTTGAGACCGCGATCACCAGGTCCGCCCCCTTGAGCAGCCGCTTGCCGGGCCAGAACCGGAGCCGCTCGCCCAGCATTCGAGGACCACCCCAGGCCCACGGGATCAGATCGTGAAGGGTCACCACCAGGGCACACGGCGATCGGCCGGGCAGGCGCAGATCGATCGCGTGGTAAACGTCTGGCCGGATTCGCTCGAGATCTGCCCTCAGGGCAACCGCGTCCTCGTAGGCCGCGAGCTGCCCGCGGTAGCGCCGCCGCGAGCCGGCCAGCTTGTATCGCCCTGGCGGCAGCGAAGGCTCGTCTAGGGCGGCGTCCAGGAGCAGCGTGAGCCTCGAATCGAAGCCCTCCGCGATCAGCCCTTTGAGCAATCCCCTCGCGTACGAACCTACACCGCGGCCGGCGCTCCGGCCCTGCAGCGGCCGCATGTCCAACAGCACCCGAGATGAGCTCAAAGGTCGAGCCATCATAATTTGGCGGCCATGGAAGCCCTCAAAACCCTGGATATGGTCATCGTCGGCGGCTGCGGCCACGTCGGCCTACCCCTCGCACTGTCCTTCGCCGACTGCGGCTACAAAGTTGGCATCGACGACATCGACGCCAACAAGGTCGCGTACGTCAAAGCCGGCAACGTCCCATTCCTGGAACAAGGCGCTGACGATCTGCTCAACAAGCTTCTCCCCACGGGTCGGCTGGAGCTGGCCTCCGACCCAAGCCTGGTCGAGAGCACCGACACGGTGATCCTGGTCATCGGCACCCCGATCGACGAGTTCATGAACCCATCTGTGCGGATCTTTGACAAGGTGCTGGACGAGCTCATGCCACACCTGAAGAACAGCAAGATGGTCGTGCTGCGGTCGACGGTGTTCCCGGGCACGACCGAGACGGTCGAGCGACGGCTCCGCGCGGCGGGCATGCAGGCCGATGTCGTCTTCTGCCCCGAACGCATCGCCGAAGGCCACGCTCTGGAGGAGCTTCGAACGCTGCCCCAGCTCGTTGGGGCGTCCTCGGATCGGGCGTTCGAGAAGGCGAGTGCGCTCTTCGAACGGCTAGGTGTCAGCACGGTTCGCACCACCCCGCTCGAGGCCGAGCTCGCCAAGCTGCTCACCAACACATGGCGTTACATGAAGTTCGCGATCGCCAACCAGTTCTTCCAGATCGCGCATCGTTCCGGGGTCGATTACAACAACGTGCTGGACGCCATCCGCCACGACTACCCTCGCGCCGCGGACTTGCCCGGCCCGGGCTTCGCTGCAGGACCGTGCTTGTTGAAAGACACGATGCAGCTTTCCGCCTATACGCCGGACCACTTCCCGATGGGCCAGGCCGCGATGCAGATCAACGAGGGCCTGCCCAATTACATCGTGGATACGCTCAACTCTCGAACTCCGCTCCGGGGCCGGACGGTTGGGATCCTGGGCATGGCCTTTAAGGGCGAGTCAGACGATCCACGTGCGTCTCTGAGCTACAAGCTGCGCAAGCTTGCGGCGTTCAAAGGGGCGCGCGTCATATGCACCGACCCGTTCATCGAGGACCCCTCATTTGATTCCCTCGAAAAGGTCCTGGGCGAATCCGACATCCTCGTCCTCGCCGCCCCTCATCGTGCTTACAAAAAGCTCGACCTGACGGGTCGCGAGGTCGTCGACATCTGGGGCATCACGGGCCCTATCCGACTCTGAAGATCCTCGTCACCGGCACCGCCGGGTTCATCTGCGGATATCTCGTCGCCGACCTCCTGCAGGCCGGGCACGAGGTCGTCGGCGTTGACAACTTCAGCAAATACGGCCCGGTCAAGCGCAGCTTCGACGACAACCCCCGCTACAAGCTCGTCCAGGGCGACGCGAAAGACGCGAAGCTGCTGACCGAGCTGGCCGCGGACTGCGATCAGCTGGTCGCGGGCGCGGCGATGATCGGCGGCATCTCCTACTTCCACGAGTTTGCCTACGACCTGCTGGCCGAAAACGAGCGCATCTGCGCCGCCACCTTCGACGCCGCGATCAGCGCCCACAAGCACGGCCGGCTGAAAAAGATCACGGTCATCTCGAGCAGCATGGTGTTCGAATCGTCAGACGTCTTTCCCACGCCCGAAGGCGCCCAGCTCAAGAGCCCGCCGCCACGATCGACCTACGGTTTCCAGAAGCTGGCGACCGAGTTCTTCGCCCACGGAGCGCACGAGCAGTACGGCCTTCCTTACACGATCGTTCGCCCATTCAACTGTGTGGGCATCGGCGAACGCCGAGCCTTGCGCGACCACCAGGTCATGAGCGGCAACGTCAAGCTGGCGATGAGCCACGTCGTGCCCGACCTCGCGCAGAAGGTCTTGAAGGGACAGGACCCGCTGCACATTCCGTCACTACACCTACGGTGGGGATCTTGCCCGCGGCATCCGCCTCGCGATCGAGTCAGAGAAGGCGCTGAACGACGACTTCAACCTCTCGACCGCTCAATCCACGACGGTGCGCGAGCTGGCCGAAGTGATCTGGCGCAAGGTCAACGGCGCGGCCCGCCCCCTCAACTTCGTTTCCGACCCCCCATACGAGCACGACGTGCAGATGCGCGTACCCGACGTGCGCAAGGCGCGCGAGGTCCTTGGCTTCGAGGCCACTACCTCGCTCGAGGAGATGCTCGACGAGGTGATCCCCTGGATTCAAGAAGAGATCAAGGTGGGCCGCATCTGAGCGAGCAGACCCCCGTCCTCAGCGTTGTGATCCCGGTCTACAACGAGGGCGAGAACGTCGTCCCGACGCTGCGCGGCGTCGTGGAAAGCACGCACATGCGACCGCTCGAGGTGCTGGTCGTGCACGACTTCGACGAGGACACCACGGTGCCGGTGGTCAAGCGGCTCCAGGCCGAGATCCCCGAGCTGCGCCTGCATCGCAACACGCTGGGACGCGGCGTGCTCAACGCGATGAAGTCCGGCCTGCGCGCGGCGCGAGCGGCCTACGTCGTGGTCACTATGGGCGATGGCTCCGATGACGCGAAGGACATCGATCCCATGTACGAGCTGGCGCGCGCAGGAGCCGATGTCGTGGCCGGCTCGCGCTACATGCGCGGCGGCCACCAGCTGGGCGGACCCCTCCTCAAGCGAACGATGTCGCGCACGGCCGGCCTGTCACTCCACTGGCTGGGCGGAGTCCCGATCCACGACGCGACGAGCAACTTCCGCCTTTACTCGAAGCGCCTGCTCAACCAGGTCACGATCGAGTCGACCGGCGGCTTTGAGCTCGGCATCGAGCTCACAGTCAAGGCACACCTGCTTGGAATGCGCGTGGCCGAGGTGCCGACGACCTGGCGCGACCGCACCGCCGGCCAGAGCCGATTCCGCCTCTGGCAGTGGCTGCCGCGCTACCTGAAGTGGTACTGGCGCGGAATGAGAGGAAGATTCAGGCCCAATCGATAGGATTGCGCCCGTGAAGCGGATCCTCTGCGTCGCGCCGATCATTGCGGCAGCACTGCTGCCCGTTACGGCGGCGGCGGAATACACGCCATCGCCGAGCCTTGACCAGATCCTGCTGGCTCCGCCGCTCGGCTATACCGAACAGACTTTGACCACGTTGCCCCACGGGCGTTTCACCATCCACGACTTCGCACTGACCTATGGTCCGAAAATCGCCGAAGTCGAGATCGTCATGCAACAGGACGGATTCATCGACGGCTTCAGCACGCTGTGGATCAACAAGGTGACCCAGCGAGGAATGATCGAATACGTGATGGCCTTCTCTGGTGGCAAAGGTGCGAGGAGCTTCCTCTCCTACACGAACATCGCGAGCAAAGAGGACCCGGCATACAAGCATGCCAACTCCATAACCGGAATCGACCCGTACTGGGGCGAGCACGACGTTTACCCGAGCGGAGATGTTTCCGACGCGTTCGCCTTTGTCAAAGGCAACGACCTGTTTGTCGTCGGATTCGTATCCGGCAGGGACGACGTGCTGGACCTGACGACCGCATACGCCAAGAACCTGTACAACTCGGCGCCGGCTTCGACGATTCTGCCCGCGGACTGGCCCGAAAATGGCGGAACCGGCAACACCCGAGAGCCTGCGCTTGCCATCGGCGGCCTCCTGGTCTTCGTGCTCGTCATCGCATTCATCGCGGGAGTTGTCGGCCTGACGGCGATCCTCGTCGGACGGCGACAGCAGCAGCGGCCCGTGGCGGTGCGACTTACATCGGACCGGCGCTACTGGTGGGACGGTCAGTTCTGGAAGGACACTCTCCTGGAGGCTCCGCCAACCGCCAGACGGTCAGCCGACGGTCGTTTCTGGTGGGACGGCGCCGAATGGCGCCCACTGCCTTAGCTGCCTGTTTTCAGCGGCCGATAGTTGCGCTTGTAGTAGTCCCAGTACTCGCCGGACTTGAGGGGGCGCCACCACTCCGGGTGCTTCTGATACCAGTTGACCGTGCGCTCCAGGCCATCTGCCAGGTCGACCTTGGGCTCCCAGCCCAGCTCGGTCACACGCGTGATGTCGACGGCGTAGCGATAGTCGTGGCCGGGGCGGTCGGCGACGAACTCGATCAGGCTCTTTGGCTTGCCCATGATCTCGAGCACGGCCTCCGCGACCTGCAGACCGGACGTCTCAACACCTGTACCCACGTTGTGCACGCTGCCGATCGGCGCCTCATGAAGGACGGTGTCGATGGCCCGACAGTGGTCTTCGACGTAGATGTAGTCCCTGACCGCCGACCCGTCGTTGTACAGCGGAAGAGGCAGGTCGTCGATTGCGTTCGTCACCAGGACCGGGATCAGCTTCTCCGGGTACTGGTAAGGACCGTAGTTGTTCGACCCGCGCGTGACGAGCAGCGGCAGCCCAAAGCTCTCTGCATACGCGCGGGCGAGATGCTCGCCTCCGGCCTTGCTCGCAGAGTACGGGCTTCGTGGCTTCAGCCCGTCATCCTCACGCGAGCGCCCCGTGGCCACGTCGCCATAGACCTCGTCGGTGCTGACAAGCAGGAAGACCTCGTGACTGTGCGTGCGTGCGGCCTCACACAGAACCGCAGTGCCACGGACGTCCGTCTCGATGAACGCGAACGGGTCCATCAACGATCTGTCGACATGCGTCTCGGCGGCGAAGTTGACGATGGCGTCGACGCCGGCGGCGAGCGAATTGACGACCTCCGGGTCGCAGATGTCGCCATGCACGAATCGGTAACCGGGCTGGCCCTCGAACTCCTTCAGGTTGGCCAGGTTTCCCGCGTAGGTCAGCTTGTCGAGCACCGTGACATGGACGTCCGGGCGCGTGGTCCGAATCAGGCGGACGAAGTTGGAGCCGATGAAACCCGCGGCTCCCGCGACCAGGAGCCGGTTCAAAGAACGCGACGTCACTTGATCGTCGGTCCCGCGGTCCAGTCGTATCCGATCGTCGGATCATCGTGCGGGATCCGTCCCTCGTCATCCGGCGCGTAAACGCTGGAGGTCACATAAAGGATGTGGCTCAGCTCCAGTGCGCGGCATCCATGAGCGACGCCCGGCGGAATCTTGAGGCAGGTCGCGTTGAGATCACCCATCAAGAACTCCATCAGCTTGCCTTTCGTCGGCGATCCTTCGCGCGTGTCGTAAAGCGCGACCTTCAGCGAACCCAGCACGTACCACCAGTCGGTCTGCCGCTGGTGGATGTGCCAGGCCTTGGCAGTGCCCGGGTACATGAGGGAATGGCTCCACTGGCCGAATCGATCGAAAAACTCGTCCGTCTCGCGAATCACCTCGCGGAAGAAGCCGCGCTCGTCCGTGTGCGTGACCAGCTCCTTCAGCACAACGCCCTCGATGGGGTTGGAGTTGGCGTTCATTCTTTGTTGGCTCCGTTTGCGCGCACGAAATCGTGCGCCGCATAGTACGCATCCATCGATTCGCCCGCGTCACCCCAATAGCCGTCGAGGATGTCGTACTCCATGAGGCCGCGCTCGAGGTACCAGTTGTTGACGTCGGTGATCTCGAGCTCGCCGCGGCCTGAAGGCTTGAGCTCGGGCAGCACCTTCCACACAGTCTCGTCATAGAAGTACACGCCGGTGACCGCGAAATCGCTGGGTGGGTGCTCCGGCTTCTCGATGATCCGCTCGATGCGGCGGCTCCCGTTCAGCTGAGCCACGCCCAGGTGGCGCAGGTGCTCCGGGTCACCTTCTTTGAAGAGGACGACGCGAGCCCCTTGCGGCTGCATGCGGAATGCCTCGACGCAGTGGCGGATCGACCGGCCGAAGATGTTGTCTCCGAGCAGGACCACAACCCGATCGCCGCCCACGAACTTCTCCGCCAGGCCGAGCGCTTCGGCGATGCCACCCGGCTTGTCCTGGTATGCATAGAAAAGCCGGTCGATGCCGAACTCCTGCCCGTTGCCGAGCAAGCGCAGAAACTCGCCCGCATGCGTGCCGCCGGTCACCAGCATCATCTCGGTGACGCCCGCCTTGACCAGTGCCTCGATCGCGTAGCTGATCATCGGCCGGTCGTAGATCGGAAGCAGGTGCTTGTTGGTGATCCGCGTCAGCGGGTGCAGCCGGCTTCCAGTTCCTCCTGCAAGAATGACGCCTTTCATACCTGGCGGATTCTACTTGCGGCGTCGGGTAGGCTTCGAGAGTGGGAGATCCGAACGCACCGGCACCCGCCCCGACTCAAACCCGCTTTTCCGCCGACGGCTTCTGGTGGTGGGACGGGGCGGAATGGAGGCCGGCGGTCTCTCAGGACAGGCTATGGCGGTGGAACGGGCAGGCATGGGAGCCGGCTCGGCCCGCGGCCGCGGGCCGTGGAGGTGGAGGCGCCGGCGCGGCGATCGGGATCACGATCGCCATCTTCCTGGGGGTCATCGTCCTGGTCTCGCTCGTGACGGTCGTGATCCTGTATTCGATGGGCGGCCAGATCTCAAACGTGTTCTCCAACGTGGCGGCGGCGCTCAACAGCCCCTAAACAAGGCGGCCGAAGCAGAAGTAGGCCACAAGGTGTTGTGGCAGACTGGCGCCGACACAGAGCATGCCGAGACCCGATAACTGGCCGCGAACGATCCTCCACGTCGACCTGGACGCCTTTTACACCTCCGTCCACCAGCGAGACGACCCCAAGCTTCGGGGCATCCCTGTCGCCGTGGCGGGAAGGTCGAAAAGGGCGGTCGTCATGGGCGCGTCGTACGAGGCGCGATCGTTCGGAGTTCACTCCGCCCTGCCGCTGCACGAGGCGTTGCAGCTCTGCCCGCAGCTGATGGTCGTGACGCCAGATGGCGCTCGCTATCGCGAGGCAAGCCGCCTGGTGCATCAGATCTTTCGCCGCTTCACGTCGCCTGAGCTCGTCGAAGGCGTCGCGCTCGACGAGGCGTACATGGACGTGACGGCGCGGACCCGCCACGGCACCTCCAACGCTGACGAGGTCGCGCGACGCATCAAGTTCCAGATCCACACCGAGGTCGGCCTTACGGCGTCGGTCGGCGGCGCCACGTCGAAGCTCGTCGCGAAGGTGGCCGGTGGGACGCGCAAACCGGACGGCCTCGTCCTCGTGCCCCCCGGAGCGGAAGCGGATTTCCTGGCGCCACTGCCCATCGGGGTGATCCCAGGGCTAGGACCCAAGACTGAGGAGCGGCTGCACGCCATGGGCCTGCGCACTGTCGGCGAGCTCGCATCCTACGAAACCCAGAGGCTGGTCCAGGCGCTGGGTACGGGCGGAGCTGTGCTTCAAAGGCTCGCGCAGGGTCGGGACCGAGCACCTGTCGATGGCAGCAAGCCCGCGAAAACGATCTCAGCCGAAACGACCTTCGAGCAGGACGTGAGTGACCTCACCCAGCTGGATGCCGCCCTGCGCGACCTGACCGAGCGGGTGGTCGAGCGATTGAAGGCCGAAGGTGTCCGGGCGCGGACGATCTACGTGAAGTTGAAGCTGCCCGACTTCAGGCTCGTGAGCCGCCAGGTGAGCCGGACGAGCCCGACCGACGACGTCGAGACGATCTTCCGCGCCGCGCGTTCGGCGCTGGAGAAGTCGCACGCGGAGTCGCGGCCGGTGCGGTTGATCGGGGTGGGGCTTTCGGGCCTCGAGCACCCTGCGCCCGACTTGCAGCTGACGCTTTTCGACTAGGTGCGGTCCGGTCCACGACCGGACGGGGGAGCGCGGCGAGCACATCACCCACCGTGGTCCAGCCCAGCGTTTCCTGAGCTCGACTGATCAGCGCGCGGAACACCATCGCGGTCGCGCGTGCATCGTCGAGCGCCGCATGCGCCGGAGTCACATCGAGCTCCAGCACCTCGACGAGGCGGGCCAGGCCCGGGGTCTGGCCTTTCGGAAGGTCGAGCACCAGCCGGGCGAGTGCGGAGGTGTCGATGATCGGGTGCTCGAGCGGGCTTTCCAGGCCTCGACCCACGAGCCAGGTGTCGAACGCGTCATGGCTGTGCTCGACCAGAACCGCCCCCTGGGCGAAACGCAGGAAGGCACGGCGAGCGTCGCGAAACTCGGGCGCCCCAATCAACATCGATCGGTCGATGTGATGCCGGCGATGGGCGTAGGGGTTGATGGGCGCCTGGCAGTCGACGAGCGTGTCGAAAAACGACAGCGGCCCATCGAGCCGGAAGCGCTCCGCCCCGATCTCGAGGACGAGAAACGGCGAGTTGCCTGTCGACTCGACGTCCAGAGCTACGAACTGCGCCTGGTCAAGCCTGGTATCGGGCTTGACGTCCGGCGCATCAACGGCAATCTCCTCCCATGGAACGGGCTCGACCGCCCCGCGAGGCTTGAGGAAAAAGGGCTTGGAGGTCATCGGGCCTGTGCCAGCGCCCGCCGAGCCCAGGCGACTTCATCCATGGTCAACCCGCGCAGTAGGAGCACAGCGGCGCCATACACCACAACTCCGACCACGATCGGAATCGCCATCGCCACACCGCCCATTTCACGCAGAGGAAAGACCGCGACTCCCATGATGAGACCGGCAACCAGGACGCGCCAGCTGAGGTTCACCACCGGAACACGGCCGACGTACCGGGCGGTGAGCACCCAACCCGCCACACCCAGGACGATCTCAGTCATCAGCGTGGCCACGCTAGCCCCTAGGTAGCCGAAGATCGGTATGAGCGCGAGGTTCGCAACCAGGTTGGCGACGAGGCTCCACCCCGCCGCCCACGTGAAAGACGACTGGCGATCCGACGCGCTGAGCGCTCCGATGAAGGCGTTGTTGACGAAAGCGATGCCCACCCCCAAGGCGAGGATTCGCAGCGCGTACTCCGAGTTGGCGTAGTCGGGACTGAACAGGGCTCGCGTGAGCGAGTGTGCGAGCAAAAAGATGCCGACGCTCATCGGCCACCCAATGAGCAGGAGGGCTTTGAAAAACCGGTTCACGGCGTCGAGCATCTCGGCTCGTCTTTCGCGGTGGTAGACGGAAAGCACCGGAAACACAATCGAAAGAAACGTGATGGGGATGAACAGCAGCGCCTCGAACGGTTTGTAGGCTGCGGCGTACCAACCGGCCTCGTAATGCGGTCGGAGCGCATACACGAGCGGCTGGTCGATCTTGAAATACAGGATCGTGATCACGAACGTCAGTGCGAACGGCAGCCCCTTCCAGAACCACTCGCGGACCAGGGGAAGCTCCAGCCTCCACCCGATCACGGCCAGGCGCTTGGCTGCGAGAACGGCCACGAAGTAAGCGCAGCTGAATGCGTATTGCGCCGCGTACGCCCATAGGAAGTACGTGAGGCCGCGTCCGGTTTTGACGCCGTACAGCACCAGGCCGAGGAGAACGAGGCTCTCGAGCACCACCGCTACCGCCTCGAATCCGAGCCTCTGCACCGCGTAGAGGGTGTTGCGCAGCAGCGTCGAGTAGGAGGTCAGGACCATGAGCAGGAAGGCTGGGACGAGCAGGTTGCCAAGCCCGTTGAGGCCCAGCGCAATCGCAAGCAGCCCCAAGCTCACCACCGACATCAGCAGCCTCACCGACATGACGTTGCGCAGATAACGCTGGATGTCGCTCGGGTGCCGCGCGCCCTCGCGGACGAAGAGGACGTTGAAACCCAGATCGAGCACGACGCTCACGATCGCCGTGTAGTTGACGACGGTCGCAAAAGCGCCATACGGGGCGGCCTTGAGGTACTTGATCATCGCGAGCACCGTGACCAACGCGATCAGGCGGGCGATGACCTTGGCGGTGAGGACGAGAATCGTGTTGCGGAGCGCCCGCGAACCCAGCCCGGTGCTCGGCGCCGGAAGGTCGGAGGTCAGGTCGTGATCAGGCAACTCGCGAAATCGTATCGCCCCGCAACGATAGACTCCTGAGCCGATGGCAGAGCGGATGCGTATTCTCAGCGGCATGCGCCCGACCGGGCGCTTTCATCTCGGCAACTACCTGGGCGCCGCGAAGAACTGGGTCGAGCTGCAGAACCAGTACGACTGCTACTACTTCGTCGCGGACTACCATGCCTTGACCACCGAGCCGGACGGCCACACGGTGGAAGGCAAAGTGTTCGACCTCGCGGCGGACCTGCTTGCGGTCGGGATCGATCCCAAGCGCAGCGTTCTCTACCTGCAGTCGCAAGTGCCTGAGGTCGCAGAGCTGTCTCTCATGCTTTCGATGGTCACCCCGCTGAGCTGGGTCATGCGCACGCCGGCCTTCAAGGAAAAGGCAAAGCAGAGCCCGGAGAACGTGAACCTCGGGCTGCTGTCCTACCCGATCCTCCAGGGCGCGGATATCTTGATCGTCAAGGGCATCGGCGTCCCGGTTGGGAAGGATCAGCAGGCTCATGTAGAGCTGGTCCGCGAAGTCGCGCGCAGGTTCAATCGCACCTACACGCCGGTGTTCCCCGAGCCGCGAGTACTGCTCACTGAAACGCCCCTCATCAAGGGCACCGACGGCAAGCAGCGGATGTCCAAGACTGTCGGCAACATCGTCGGCGTGACCGACGATCCGGACGTGATCCGCAAGCAGGTACGCAGCATGGTGACCGACGTCAAGCGAACCTATATGACCCAGCCTGGGCATCCGCGATCATGCAACGTGTGCGCGTTCTACAAGTTCTTCTTCGACGACTGGCAGCACTACTGGGACCTGTGCCGTCAGGCGAAGATCGGGTGCGGCGAGAAAAAGGCTTTGCTCGCAGAACGGATCATCGAAACATTCCGGCCCTTCCGCGAAGCTCGCGCCGAGCTGACCCCGGAGCTGGTCGCGAACGTCCTCGATGAGGGCAGCCAGACCGCTCGCGAGGTGGCGCGCCAGACGATGGCGGAGGTTCGCCAGGCGGTCGGCCTGCCATTGCTACGTTCCCGCTAACATTTGGGCCGGATGGCAGACGCTGCGGCGCCCAAGCGGGTCACCCGTCGCACCTTCCTCGGATGGTGGATGGCAGCCCTACTTACGTCCACCGTCGTAACGGCTCTCGCACCGCTGCTGCTCTATCTGTGGCCCGCCCCGCCCAAGGGCCAGAAGAAAGGCCTCCTGACGATCAGCGTTCCTAAGCCCATGAGTCAGATCGCGGATGGTGAGGCGCTCAAGTTCGACGCCCCGGCGAACCCCAACTCGGCGTTCGTCATGGCGGACGGGGGAGGCGACAACGCCGCGGGCGAGCTCGCTTTCGGCGGGTACGCCGTCAACAACAAGGGCAAGATCGATGTCTTCGCCATCAACTGCTCACACCTCGGCTGCTCGATCGCGTTGAACGAAAAGGACCGGAGCTTTGACTGCCCCTGCCACGGATCACGGTTCAATCTCGACGGCACTGTCCTTCGCGGTCCTGCGCCCGCCCCCCTCTCACACCTCACCTGGAAAGAGGGGACCGACCCCAACACGATCCAGGTCGAGGGCATCGTGTTGGGGTTTTAGCGAATGGCCATCCCCCACCCGCGCGACATCCAGCTGGCGGTAGTCAACTGGCTCGATGAGCGCTACCCGTTCACAAAGGCGGTTGACGAAGCGCTCTACCAGCGCGTGCCGAACTTTGCGAACGCCTTCTACTACTGCTTCGGCGGAATGGTGTTCATCCTCATCGTCTTCCAGCTGCTGACCGGCGTCTTTCTATCCTTCTATTACGTGCCTGACGCAGGCACCCCGGGCAACTCGCCGGCCTACAACAGCGTGCTGTTCATCCAGAACACCCAGTACCTTGGCTGGCTGATCCGTGGCGTCCATTTCTGGGGCGCCAACCTGCTGATCATCATGGTCCTCATCCACATGGCGCGCGTCTACTGGACCGGCTCCTACCGCGCGCCCCGCGAGCTCAACTGGATCGTCGGCGTGATCATGCTGCTCTGCATCCTCGGGCTGTCACTGACCGGCTACCTGCTGCCCTGGGACAACAAGGCCTACTTCGCCACCCAGGTCACGATCAAGATCGGCGGCCTGACCCCACCCGCTCAGCTCGGCGCTTTGATTCGCGAAGTCCTCCAGGGCGGCGCCGTGGTTGGCCCGGCCACCCTCCAGCGATTTTTCACCATCCACGTTTTCTTGCTGCCGGCTCTGATCGTCCTTCTTATGTACGTGCACTTCCGGTTTATCCGCGCGCACGGAATCTCGGAGCCGATGTGAGCGAGCAGGACATCACCAAAGAAGGTCCGGGAGCGGCGGTCGTCGCCCCCAAAGAGATTCCGATCATCGAGGTCGACGGCCACACCGGCCACACGCTCGAGCCGGAATGGAAGCGCCTGCCGATCGGCCCGGACCACATCCTGTATCCCGTCCTCGTCGGGCTCGCCCTCTTCCCCATCCTCATGGGCGACGCGGGTCATCACCTGGCGGACGACATGCCGGACGACGAGACCCATCCGTTCTTCCCGGACCACTTCTGGCCCTATCCGATCATCGCCGTCGTCATGCTCGTCGCAGTCGGACTGCTCGCCGCGTTCGTGCAGAAGAACCTTCAGCTCGAGCCGTCGGCCGATCCCCGTGCGGTCACCATCCCGAGACCTGACTGGTACTTCCTCTTTCTCTTCCAGGTCTTGAAGCTCGGCCCGGAGGTCCTGATGCCAAGCGCCTCGGCTGGAAGAAGTGGCCGGTGCCCGGGCGCAACATCTATACGGGCACGCTCTGGGTTCTCTTCCTGTTGACGATCCTGGGACTCACGCTGTGGGCCCTGGCCGGGCCGCTCTTCTGCTTACCCTGGCTGACCGGCCCCGTCTGCGGAGCCTGAGAGCAGCAAAGTTCCGGCTACCTCGGCAGGGACGCCGGCTTACTCGCAAGATAGCCGCGGACCTGTGATGTGACCGAGTCCGGGTTGTGAAGGACGTCGCCGGCTGTAAATCGGAGGAGTCGAATCTCCGCAGCTAACAGACGATTCTGGCGCCGGTTGTCTTCCACCAGGCTGGTACGGTGGGTGCTCCCGTCGTATTCGAGTGCAAGCCGGTGACTCGAGTAGTAGAGATCGGGGCGGCCAAGGAATCGACCTTTCATGTCGTGGAGCGGCACCTGCGCCTCCGGCCGGGGCAACCCACCGAGCAATAGCACCATCCTCAGCCGCGACTCCATTGGCGATTCGGCGGCCGGCTCTGCGAACCCGACGACGCGTCGCAAACGTGCGACTCCGAAAGCGTGCTTACGTTTCGCGCACAAACCTCTCAGATCGTCAAGGCTCACTAATCCCACGTGCAAAGCCATATCTACGACTGCCACTGCCTCGGTCACGCTCAACCTGCTGCTGAGATCGCACAAAGTACGAAGCACGGTGGTAACTCGTTTCCCACTAACTCGGACCACTTCCTTCGCGGATATCGCATCGCGACGAACAGCGAGTCCCGATCGCGCCGAAACCCCGCTTCCCTTTGGAATTGTCACCTCAATCGGCTGGCATGCTTCGACGTCGAGGCCATGGAGCCAGGCTGCCGTAAGTCCGGAAAATACCGCCATGGGCGGCAGCCGCATCAGAGCCGCCTCGATCCTGAGTTCCGGAGCGTCAGCCAGGCCTGTCCACACATGAACGGCGGGGCCAATGCGGCGCCAGCTCGCACCCTTGAGATGCCCGCGACCGAGCCCAGCCTGGATGGCGTCCTTGAGCGTGAAAGGACCCGCCGTGAGCTCCGCCGGAACCAGAGCCTTCCGTCCCATGAGAGAAAGGATGGAATCTGCTCAAAAGGAAAGAAACCTTGCCCGTAAAGACCGAATTTAAGTGCCAGTGCCGGCTCGCGCTACCTTCCCACTCGAGCCAACGCAACGAGTGCCGGCAAAGGGTGGAAAAAACGGAACGAAACGCCCCGTATCAGGTCCGGCTGTCGTACAGCTGCTTGGTCAGCTCGATCTGAGCCAGGTGCTCGCGCGCGTGGCCGTAGTTTGAGAGCAACCACTCCAGCCCTGGTTTAGGAGGCCTGTCTCCGCGCGGCCGCATCTCCGTCAGGTCAGCCGGGGTCAGCGCCTGTAGATGCTCGTCAAGCTCTCGATCGGTCTGATCCAGCAGCGCGATCAAGTCGTCAGCGTCCAGCTCAGCCTTGAACTCGGAGTCCCGATCACGCTCGGTCGCCACCTTCCGCACGGCGCGGATCATCTCCCGCTCGGAACCCAACGTATGCACGATGAGGACGGCGATCGAGTTGGCCAGCGGGAGCGGCTTCCAGTTGATGGTGCCGTGGTCCAGACCCCGGACCTGCTTGCGCATCTCTTCGTGCACCGAGTGGAAAAGGGCGCCGACCGTCGTAGCGACTGCTTTCGCGCCGGCTTCATCCATCAAACCTTCTCCGTCACGCGATATTCGAGGTAGCGGCCAAAGAGTAGTCGCGTGTGCGCCTCGAGCGCAGGCAGCACGCTGAGCACGAGTCCCACGATCGGATACGCAAAGTACTGAACGTAAACGCCCGCCCTCTTCCACAGCGGCCAGTTGGCCGGCTTGGGCGGCAGCAGCAGGATCTCGAAGTACAGGAAGAAGACAACCGTCGACAGCGTCGTTGAAAGAAGAATGCCTGAGTAAGACCACAACGTCTGGCCCAGGTCGGTCAGCGAAAAGTCCTGGCTGACCCAGAGCGGAACCGACGCGCCGAACATCAACAGCAGAGGCAGGAAGATCCAGTTGATGTGGTTCAAGAACAGGTTCATGAACCGCCGGATGCGCAGGGTGAGCGGGATCTCAGGATGCTTGAACAGGCGCGCAAGGACGTATGGAACATCTGTGATTCCCCATGCCCAGCGCTTGATCTGGTTGTACTGGCTCATGTGTGTGGAGGCGTAGTCACGCGAGTTGGGCGAGTCGCCGTACAGAGGCAGGTAGACGGACTTGACCGAGAACCTCTTGCCGAACGTGAAGAACGCCTTCCAGTAAAAACGCGAATCCTCGGGAATGACGTCCTTGTCCCAGTAGCCGACCCTGCGCACGAACTCCAGGCTGCACGTGTAGCTGCTGAACGCGACCAGACGGTGCGGCCGAGAGTGAAGAAACATCTGCCACTGCGACGTGCTCGCGGACATGATTCTCACGGCCATCGGGACCTGCCAGTAGTTGTTGTGGAACAGCGGCACCGGCTGCCAGATGACATAGTCCCGGAGCTGCTCACGCGCGTGGTGGACTTCCCAACCACGATCCCCGGCTCCAGCGGATCCTTGATGTGATAGAAGCCACGCAGCTGCGAGCCGAACTTCTCCTTCAGCCGGGCGACGTTTTCCCAACCGGGCTTGTCCGTCTCGCGCGTGATGATGCCGACCATCTTGAGCTCGGGCGGGTAGTTGGAATCGACGATCGCCTGTACGGTGCGCTCCAGCACGTTGTACGGCTCCGTGTACGTCGGGATGACGCACAGCTGGTAGTACTGGAGCGGGTCGGTCAGGCCCGCTTGCTGGTCCAGGCGGCACACCGCCAGCCAGTCCTTGGCCATGTCTCGCCGCATCCGCCAGAGGGTGCTGTAGACCCCGGTGACGACGGTGATCGAGCGGAAGAGCCAGTAGACGTCGAAAACCAGGACGGCGCCCGCCACGGCGATGGCGCCAGGCGTCTGGAAGATGATTGGAATCCAGGCCGGAGCCAGGAGCAGGATCCAGGTGACCAGGCCCGGCGCAGCTTCGAAAAGGCGTGCTCCGAACTGGCTCAGCGCCTGGTGGAGCGCCGACACCGGACGTTCCACCGGTACTGTGGCCACCGACCGATTATGGGGTGCTCCCGGGTTCGGAATAGGGGAGGGGCCGGGCCCTTTGTATTAGTCATGAACAACATGAAGCACTTTGACGGCCCGGAATTTGAGGCCGACGTGCTCAAAGCCAGCGAACCTGTGGTCGTGGACTTCTACGCCGACTGGTGCGGCCCCTGCCGGATGATGACGCCGGTGGTGGAGCAGCTTGCCCTTGAGTACGCCGGTAAGGTGACGATCGGCAAGCTGGACGTGGACGCCAACCAGGACATCGCGATCCGGTACGGCGTCATGGGCATCCCGACCCTCGGCCTTTTCCGGGACGGGAAGCTGGTCGACCGGCTGGTGGGCTTCCCCGGTGGGTCAGCCCCGATCAAGGCCTGGATCGAGAAGAACGTCCCGACCGAAGCCACCGAGGCCAAAGCCACCGCAACCAACTAACCGAGCCTCAGGAAAACAAAAGCGGCCGGGGGAAATCCCCGGCCGCTTTCTGTTTAGCGTCTCTCTAGCGCGGCCGGGGCGACCGGGCTTCGCCCGGTCGCGACTTTGTCTCGCGCTCTCCTCGCGTTGTTTGGCTTCAGACTCTTAGTCAAGCCCCATCCGTATACCGGAATGGGAGCAGCACCTGCGGCGTAGCCGCACGTGCGATGAGGGAAAACCATCCGGGTTTTCCCTCATACGTCAGTGGCCCCACATGGCTCGTTCGGCGTGTTGAACAGTTTCCGCCCCGTGCTCGCCGGTGCGGATGCGTACTGCGTCTTCGATGGGGAGAACGAAGATCTTGCCGTCCCCCACCTCGCCGGTGCGCGCCGCGATGGCCATCTTGTCGACGACGGTCTTGACGATCTCAGACCGCATCACGGCCTCGATTTTTCAGCCTCGGACGGAGCGAGATGTGGACGGCCGCGCCGCGGTACTTCTCCGTGTATCCGCGCTGGGCGCCGCACCCCTTGACCTCCGTCACGGTGACTCCGGACACGCCGCACTCGTCCAGCACGTCCTGGACCTCCTGCAGACGTTCGTGGCGAATGATCGCCATGACCATCTTCATGCTGATGCCACCCCCTGCGTCGAGCCCACCGGCTCATGTGCCGGGTGTGGGTTGACGGTCGGCGTATCTGCTGGGCGGTACACCCCGCCCGGCACCGGCATGAACGACTCGGGATAACCCCACATGCCGTGCTCGCTGATGTCCAGACCCTCCATCTCCTCGCGCGCCGAGACGCGCAGGCCGACGGTCTTCTTGATGATCCAGAAAAGCCCGTAGCTCAAAACGAACACGGTGACGAATGAAGCGCCCACCGCGATCGCTTGCGCTCCGAGCTGGTGAAAGCTGCCGGTGTAGAAGAGTCCGCCCTGGCCGACCCCGTTGAATTTGGCCAGCGCTGGAGTCGTGAAGAGACCGCAGCTCAGAGTGCCCCAGATCCCGGCGAGTCCGTGCGCCGGCAGCGCGCCCACTGGGTCATCGAGAACTCGGTCGAGCGCAAGCACGCCCACGACGACGATCACGCCGGCGACCACACCGATGACAACACCGGCCCAGGGCTCCACATAGCCGGAGGGAGCGGTGATCGCCACCAGCGCGGCGATGGCGCCGTTGCCGATCATGCCGACGTCCATCGTCCTGGTGATCAGGTAGACCGTGACCAGCGCCGCCACCGCGCCACCCGCTGCGGCCAGGTTGGTGACCACGACGACGTCCGCGAAGTGAAGATTGGTCGCGTTGAGGGTCGATCCGGGGTTGAATCCGAACCAACCGAACCAGAGGATCAGCACGCCCAGCTGGGCGAGGGGCATGTTGTGCCCCGGGATCGCATTCGACCTGCCCTTCTCGTACTTACCGATTCGTGCGCCGAGCAGAAGGAGGCCGGCCAACCCCGCCGTCGCGCCAGTGAGGTGCACGACTGTCGACCCGGCGAAGTCCTGCGAGCCGAGGGTCGCCATGAGATATCCGCCACCGAACAGCTGGTGGCTGATCAGTGGATAGATGAAGGCAGCAAATGGAACGCCGAACAGGATGTAGACGATGAACTTGGTGCGCTCGAGCATCGTGCCCCACACGATGGCCAGTGAGACCGCGCAAAAGACGAACTCAAAGAACCACTTTCCGGCGGCTGGAACCGTGCTGGCGGCGATCGCCGGCAGATCCATCGTCGAGCCGGGGCTGAATGTCGGGAAGAAGCCGCTGCCTCCGATGAACGCAAAGGCCCCGCCGGCTCCGAAGGCCACGCCAAATCCCACGGCCCAGTAAGCGATCGAGCTGACGCTGAGGTTGGTGATGACCTTCGCCACCACCGTGCCGACGTTCTTCATCCGGCTGAAGCCGACCTCCAGCATCGCGAAGCCCGCCTGCATGAACATGACGAAACAGGCCGCGACGATGACCCACACCGTGTCCGCCGCCACGCCCGCTGCCTGGGTTGCGGTCGGGTCGTCCGCGGCGAGGACCGAGAACGGAACGAGCGCCGAAAGCATCGCGATTCCTGAAGCGAGCCCGAGCTTCTTCAGGAGAGCTGGCGATCTGTACAACGACGTGCACCTCCCTGAGTTGATGGGGTCAGGCTATAGGCCATGAGGTCGCCTCGAAACGTGTGGTCGTCACGAACGCCAACCGGACGTCTCGTGCGAGATACACGAGATCCCCCGGGCTGTGGATATCTTTTGTCGTGTGCATCACACATAAAGCCCGCGTTTGAATTCGTGAGGATGGCACCGTGATCTGCACCCGAGGCATCCATACGATTGGTCAAGAGCCCGTCAGGTCCAGCAGAGGTCGAGGGTTCATGGAGGGTGTTCATGGCGATTCAGACAAAGTCGGGGAGCAAGACAAGCCCGCGCGAGGTGATCGAACGCGCGAAGGCTGAAGGCGTCGAGGTCGTCGACGTCAGGTTCATCGATTTGCCCGGGACGTGGCAGCACTTCAGCCTCCCGATCGGGGAGCTGGAGGTCGACAGCTTTACGGACGGCCTGGGATTCGACGGTTCCAGCATTCGCGGGTTCCAGGCGATCGACGAGAGCGACATGCTGCTCATCCCTGACCCGGACTCGGCGACGATCGACCCCGTCCTGTCGCACAAGACGCTGTTCCTGATCTGCGACGTCGTCGACCCGATCAGCCGCAAGCCGTACTCGCGAGACGCTCGGTTCATCGCCAAGAAGGCCGAGGAGCACCTGCGGAAGTCAGGCATCGCGGACGTGAGCTACTGGGGACCCGAGGCGGAGTTCTACCTCTTCAACTCACTGCGTTTCGACCAGAACGCCCACAGCGGCTACTACTACATCGACTCCGAGGAAGGCATCTGGAACTCGGGCAAGAACTCCGAGCCCAACCTCGCCTTCCGGCCGCGGCACAAAGAGGGCTACTTCCCGGTGCCGCCGACAGACAAGTTCCAGGACCTGCGCTCCGAGATCATGCTCAAGCTGATCGAGGCCGGCGTCCGGGTCGAGGTCCAGCATCACGAGGTCGGCACGGCCGGGCAGGCCGAGATCGACATGCGCTTCGACTCGCTCACCACGATGGGCGACAAGATGATGGTCTTCAAGTACGTGATCAAGAACGTCGCCGCGCAGCACGGCTACGTCGCGACGTTCATGCCGAAGCCCCTCTACCAGGACAACGGATCTGGCATGCACGTGCACCAGAGCCTCTGGAAGGACGGCCAGAACCTGTTCGCCGACAAGGCCGGCTACGCGGGGTTGAGCGAGATGGCCGTGCACTACATCGGCGGCCTGCTCAAGCACGCGCCGGCGCTGCTGGCGATCTGCGCGCCCACCACCAACTCGTACCGCCGCCTCGTTCCAGGCTACGAAGCCCCGATCAACCTTGTGTACTCCAAGCGCAACCGCTCGGCGTGCGTGCGCATCCCGATGTACTCGACCAACCCGAAAACCAAGCGGGTCGAGTTCCGATCGCCGGACCCGGCGGCCAACCCGTACCTCGCGTTCTCGGCCTGCCTGATGGCCGGCCTCGACGGAATCAAGAACAAGATCGCTCCGCCCGAGCCGGTGGACAAGGACATCTACGAGCTCGAAGGCGAAGAGAAGGCCAGGATCAAGTCAGTGCCCGGTTCACTCGCCGAGGCGCTCGACGCCCTGGAGAACGACCACGCTTTCCTGCTGGAAGGCGGCGTGTTCACCAAGGACGTGATCGACACCTGGATCGACTACAAGCGCAAGAAAGAGGTCGACCAGGTCGCACTTCGGCCGCACCCATGGGAGTTCATGCTCTACAGCGACGTCTAAACCGCGAATCACTCTCCATGGAGGGCCCCGGAGAAATCTGGGGCCCTCTTCCTTTCAGGCCAGCACACCCGCGGGAGCCGGCACTCGCTGGGGTCCGACTCCTCCCGAACCCGCGGGAGCCGGCACTCGCGCCTTTGGATTGCGGCGCACACCCGCGGGAGCCGGCACTCGCGCCTTTGGATTGCCGCAGAACCGCGAGACCCGGCGAGCGAGGCAAATCCCGCCCGCTACATCCCCAGCATCGCCCGGGCGCGCAAGGCGATTGAGATTGCAACCCGCGTTTCCGGGTCGTCGAGCTGCAGGCCCGTCAGCGATTGGATTCGCTCGACGCGATAGGACATCGAGTTGATGTGGATGCCGAGGTTACGCGCGGCGGCCCGCCGCACCCACCGCGCCGCGGCCAGCGCTTCGAGCGTTTCCAGCAGCGGCGTGTCACGCGACTGTGCGTATTCGAGCAGCGTGCCGAGGAGCTCGTTCACGAAGCGGCGCAGCGCGTCTGGGCTCTGCACCTCGAGCAGCAACCGGAACGCCCCTAATGAGCGGTAGGACGCGACGCGACCTTTGCCGCCCGCGCGCCGCGTCAACCTCAGAGCCTGGCGGGCCTCGATGTGCGATCTCGCCAGCTCCCCGACGCCGTTAGCCAGGTTGCCGATGCCGACCGAGGCCGTGCCTGGCTTCATCACCGGTGCAGCCGCGGCGAGCACCTGGCCGGCGAGCTTCTCGACAGTGACCAAATCCGCCGCCACCTCATCTGGAACCAGGAATACCGCGGAGGCCGAGCGCACGATGGTCAGCGTGCCGGGCAGACGGGAGCGGATAACTCCGCTGAGCGCCGCGTCCAGGCGGTCGAGCTCGCCACGCGCGCCGAGCGCGGCTTCGGTCTGATCATCGTCCGGCTCGAGCACGACGACCCACGCCCGCTGTGGCAGCCGGTGACCCAGCCGTTCGGCCTGTCGAGCGACGCGCTCCGCCTCGTCAGCCTCGAGCCCCCCCGCCAGCACCTCCTCGACCAGGTCTCCGCGCAGACGGCGCTCGACCTCGGCGGCCGCTCGCTCTTTCGAGAGCTCGAGCGCAAGCACTGTCGACCCGTGCTCCAGCGCGCGGCGCCGGCCTTCCGAGTCCACGGTCTTCTCATCGACGCCGACCGCGAGCATCCCGAGCACGTCGGATCCAGCCCGAACCGGGATGACGTCCAGCGCGCGGGCGGGCCGTCCGGCGTTGATCCGGACCTCACGCGCGCCCGCCTGGCCGAGCGGGCTCGGCACGTGGATGCGCGGCGGCATTCCGTCTGACGACTCCCCCACTCCTCGGACCCGATAGCCATCCGGCGAGTAGAGAGCCGCGTGGCCGCCGGCGAGCGAGCCCACCACCTCCAGAATTGAACGAATTCCGGCGCCCTCCAACGAGAGCTTGGTGAACCGCTCGTGGATGTCGTGCGAAAGCTGGATCTCCGCGAGCTGGACCTCGGTCCGTCGTTGGAGCTCGCTGCGCTCGAGGATTCCCGCCACCTGTCCGGCGATCGCGCGCAGGAAGTCGATGTCGCCTGAGTTGAAGTCGCGCCTCTCGGCGCTCTGTACGTTGAGCACACCGACCAGCCGCGGCCCTGACTCGATCGGGACGGACAGCATGGAGTGAAAGCGATCCTCATCCAGCCCAGGAACCCATTTCCAGTGGGGCTCCTTGCTGACGTCTGGAACGACCGCCGGCCGCCGGCTCTCCGCGACCCAGCCGGTGATTCCATCTCCGACCGGCATCACGACCTTCCCAACCATCCTCTCGTTGAGGCCGTTGGTGGCGGTCAGCAACAGCTCGCGTCCTTGCCCGGTCACCAGGTATAGCGAACACACGTCCGTCCCGATCGCCGACGTGGCCTCGCGGATGATCAGGTCCAGGAGCTCGTCAGGGCGCTGCGTGGCGGCCGCCGCCTGCGCGAGCCGCACAAGGAAGCTGAGCTCGCGGGCGGCCAGGCTCGAGTCGCCACTGGCGGTAGTGGTGGCCACCGGAACATCGTTCATCTTGCGGCGACTCTTCAACCTCGTGTCAACAACACAATCGTTGGGCTCGTGCCTAGTGTGACTCATACAGTCGCCGAGCGATCCGCCTAATGCCTTCTGAGGGCGTTAGGCTAGGCGGAAAGGTGACCTCTCCCCACTTTGGCCGTTGGCGCGAGCACTTCGCGGGCGTTGACCTGCCAGTGCCGGTTGCGGGCGGAGGCACCGTCACCGGGATCAACTTCGACAACGCGGCCAGCACGCCGCCGCTGAAACGCGTCCGGGATGCGGTGACCGGATTCTCCGAGGTCTATTCGAGCGTTCACCGCGGCACCGGATACAAGTCGCGCCTGGCCACCGAGGCATACGAGCAAGCCCGCGAGCTGGTGGCCCACTTCCTCGGCGTCGATGACCGCTCGCAGGTCGTGATCTTCGTCAAGGGCACGACCGATGCCTTGAACCGGATCGCCGCCGAGCAGGCAAGGCTCGACGGCCGCCAGGTGCTGGTGACCGAGATGGAGCACCACGCCGACCTCCTTCCCTGGCGCCACCGGAGCGGCCACGTCATGGTCGGGCTGTCGGACGACGGTCATATCGACCTCGACGCGATCGAGCACGCGTTGAAGGCGGGTGGCGGAAAGATCGGACTGGTCGCCGTCTGCGGCGCATCCAACGTGACCGGGTTCATCTCGCCGATCTACGAGGTGGCCGAGCTGGCGCACCGATACGGCGCGTTGGTCTCGATCGACGCCGCCCAGCTGGCACCGCACCACCGGATCGACATCCGACCGGCCAGCGACGCGGGCCACCTCGACTTCGTTTCGCTCTCCGGTCACAAGATGTACGCGCCGTACGGCGCCGGCGTCCTCGTCGCGCCGAGGGATTTCTTCGCCGGAGCGCCGGAGGTCATGGGCGGCGGCGCGATCAGCATCGTCACCTGGGACGACACCGTCTGGGCCGACCTGCCTGACCGCGAGGAGGCCGGCTCACCGAACGTGATCGGGGCCGTCGCCCTGGGCGTCGCCATCGAGACGCTCGTCGAGCTCGGCTTCGACGAGATGCTTCAACACGAGGTCGAGCTCGGCGCGAGCCTTCTCGCGCGCCTCAGCCGCATCCCGGGCGTCGGAGTGCTGGGTGGACCGGATGCGCCGGCCGGCGCAAAGCGCCTCGGGCTGGCGAGCTTCGTCCTCGAGGGCCAGCACCACGGCCTGGTGGCAGCCGCCCTCAGCCACGAGTGGGGTATCGCCGTCCGCAACGGCTGCTTCTGCGCCAACCCGTACGTGTTCCACCTGCTCCACATGGATAAGCAGGCGGTCGACGCCGTTGAAGGCGAGGTCACGGCCGGTCACCGCAAGGCGCTGCCCGGCGCGGTCAGGGCGAGCCTGGCTCCGTACAACACCGCGGGCGAGGTCGACCGCTTCGTGGAAGCGGTGACTCAGATCGCGCGCGGCCGGATGAAAGCGACCTACGAGCAGAGCGCGGACGGGACCTTCTCACCGGCAGGTGGGTGGCCCCGGATCCCGAGCCCGCTCAAGACGCTGGCCAAGCCGAGAAGCTAGGGTTTGCCTTAGATGATCAAATTCATCGTCGAGGTGGTCCTGGCCATCTTCCTGCACCCGATCGCGTTCGTCTTGTGCGTGATCGACATCGTGAACCGTACCGATTTGAGCGGGGCTTGGAAGGTGCTCTGGATCATCATCACCTTCTTCTGGGGCATCGGCCCGATCCTTTACATCCTGCTGGGGCGCGGCAAGTTCTGGTAGCCGGCTGATCGCATGAACGATCGTTCGGCGACCCGAGCGTTCGTGCTCGGGATCCTCAGCCTACCTTTCGGCATCTTCGCTCCCTTCGCGATCTGGACCGCCGTGAGGTCGTTGCGGCGCATCAACGCATCAAAGGGTTCTGCTCTTGGCGCCACAAGAGCTACTGCCGGTCTTGTGGCCGGCTTGACAGGGCTTGCCGCTTTCCTCGTAGGGACCGCCTACTGGTTCCTCTCGTCGTGATTGCGCGTGTGATGGTCGCGGTCGTCATCTTGTTGGTGGCCGCGACCACGTATCCGGGAGCGGTTGCGGTTTCGATGGCGATCCGGCTTACACCGCCGCCCATGACTGCCTCGCCCGCGACCCCAACGGGGCGGCTGCCCTGGCTTCATGTCGCGCACCGTCGGGGCATTGCCCCGTACATCGCGGACGACCAGGGCAGGCTGGTGCTCCTCCACGGCGCCGTCCCTGCTTCGCTGCTCGATTTCGGCATCGATGCCGGCTCACCCCCCGCCTCACCACCGGTGTACCCGATCGAGCCGGCCGCCTATGAGGGCTCGTGCCCCGACACGTCAGCCGCCAGCCGCTATCCGCCCCTGTGCCAGTCGGACTTGACCCAGATGGCGGCACTTGGCTTCAACTCGCTGCGCCTCCCGCTGTCATGGAGCCTGTTGGAGCCGAACCGCGAGCGGTTCAGTGAGATCTATCTCGCGCGAATCGCGCAGGTCGTGGACTGGGCCAGGGCGCTCGGAATCTACGTGATCATCGACATGCACCAGAACGCCTACTCGCCCTACGTCGGTCCGGGAGAGGGCGTGAACCTGGCGTACAACAGCGGCGCACCGTCCTGGGCGACGCTGACCGATGGGGTACCGTCCAGGGTGCTCCTGAAAAACCAGCGCGAAGCCAACCCCGCAGTCTTTGAGGCGTTCAGCAACTTCTGGTACAACCGGGGCGGCATCCAGGACGCCTACATCGCAGCCCTCGGATTCCTGGCCAAACGCTTTAAAGACGACAGCGCTGTGGTCGGGTACAGCATCTTCAACGAACCTCAGCCCGGCTGGAATCTCCCGCCTGGATTTGAGGACCTGCTCCTGTTTCCCTTCTATCGGCGCGTGATCGACGCCCTCACCGGCGTCCATGACGGCTTGCCGTGTCCCACCGGAATTTTCATGCCCGCCTTATGCGGGTACGCCGACCTTGGCATTCACGACCTCCAGCACCTCTTCTTCCTCGAGCCGGGCCTCCTGCGAGAGATCACGGACTTCCCGACGCACCTGGGGCTGCCGATCAGCTCATACGGCAACCTGGTGTTCGACATCCACGCCTACACGCACTTCTACACGATCGAGGCGCTTCTGAACCCGAATGCGGATCCGCGCCACGCCACGTATCCCTGGGGTGGATACGAGCAGACGTACGCGCTTGGTTTGCGTGAGGCAAAAGCCATGAAGGCTGCGCTGTTCGTCTCCGAATTTGGCGACGATCCCAAAAATGACTCGCTGATTCTTGCCAACGAGCTGCAGGAGCAAGAGAAATACCTGGCCGGCTTTGCGTTCTGGGCGTGGAAGGAGAACGGCGGCGGAACCTGGGGCGTTTACGAGCCCGCCAAAACCGGCGGTTGCCTCCGAATTGCACGGGAGCGCTTGCTGGCCAGGGTCTATCCCCGAGCCTCCGGCGATCCAGCCCTCTCCTACCACTACGATGCCGACACTGGGGGCTTCCGGCTGGCCGCCACCGCACGAGCCGGCGACCCCCCGACCGTCGTATTCATACCGGCGGAGGTCAGGGGGTCCGTGGCCGTTTCAGGCGCTGAAGAGCCCGTGACTCTTACGAGTCCGGAAGGTGGCCGCCTCATTACGATTTCGCCCTCCGGAGGTCCCTTCTCGATCGTCGTGGCTCCGGCGCCTATCGTTCTGGCCGCTTGCGGCTAACTTAAGTAAGTAACCGACCAGACTCTCAGGCGTTTTTAGGAGTTTCCTGAGCCGGGCTTGGGCTAATCTTTGGCATGGAAAGGGTGGGCAGCCGACCAACCACGGGTGCGCGCACGCGCGTGGTGACCAACGGCGCTACAAATGGCGCCGTCACGAACGGATTGCGTGCGAAAACGAATGGGGCGATATCGCATCGCCCGGGGACCAACGGCGTGGCGAAAGTGCAGCCGGTGGTCAAGCTCAGCCACGTCAAGAAGACTTTCGGAAAAACGGCCGTCCTGAAGGAGATCAACCTCTCGGTCGCCCCGGGCGAGCTCGTTGAGATCACGGGGCCGAGTGGCGCCGGCAAGACGACCCTCCTACGCCTGGTCCACGGCCAGCTGCGGCCGAACGGTGGTGAGGTCTGGGTCGAGGGCCGGGGCCTTCACAGATGGTGGCGCCGAGGACTGAGTCGAATTCGCCGAGACGTCGCTTTCGTGTTCCAGGAGCACTACCTTCTCCCCCGCCTCACCGCGCTGGAGAACCTCACGCTAGCCCTTCAGGTCACTGACCCGCAGGTGCCTTTCAAGACGATCAAACAGCGCGCCCTCGAGACGCTGGATTCGTTGGGGCTGGTCCACCGGCGCAATGCCTACCCGAGGCAGCTTTCGGCGGGAGAGCGCCAGCGCATCGCCGTAGGGCGAGCCCTGGCCACAAAACCGCGGGTCATCCTCGCCGACGAGCCGATGGCCTCGATCGACGACGACAACGCTCGAATCGTCATGCATCTGCTCGAGGAGGCAGCGGCCGGCGGTGCGGCGGTTATCGTCGCGAGCCACAAGCACTCATTTCCGTCCAGTCGCGTGCTCAAGCTTCCGAGCGGCAGGATCCATCTGAACGGATCCACGAAAGCGTCGTCGAATGGGAATGGGAATGGGAACGGCAAGCACGCCGCCCCACAGCCCCTGTGGAAGGTTCTCCTTCCAGTGCATGCCCGAACGCGCAAGGTCGTGGCCAAGCCGAAGCAGCTCCCGCTGTGGCGACGCGTCGCCGCGCTGGTTGCCAACAGCTACCGGCTCGTCGTGTTGAGCGGGCTGCGCAGCTGGAGTCGAGATGTGAGGCTGACTGCTCCAGCCCTTGGGACGATGGCGCTGCTGCTGCTGCTCTGCGGAACCCTGGCCATGGTGGGAATCGCCATCGAGGGCGCGGCGGTCCAGCAGGCGGGGGAAGCATCGCTTGTTCGGGTCTACCTCGCGCCCGACGCCACACCCGATTCCATCGCAGCGTTGAAGTCCAGGCTGACGTCCGATGCTCGGATTGAGTCGATCACTGAAGTGACTCCCGAGCAAGCCCTCGCCCAGGCCACGAGCCACCCCGGGCTCGACGACCTGTCCAGCCTCAGCTCGACCAACCCATTCCCCGCGAGCCTGGATGTTCGTGTTCGCGACGTCACCAAGGTCGGCGCCGTGGCAGCGTCGGTCAAAGGTGATCCCGCCGTCGATCCCGCCTATGCGACGTCATATGACCCCGACACCTATTCGCGCTTGCGCCGCATCGCGCTGATCGTCGGAGGCGTCGGAATTGGGCTGCTCCTGCTGTTCGGCCTCGTCGCTTACGCCGTGATCGCCAACTCCATCCGCGGTATCGCGACCGCCCGCAGGCAGGAGATCACGGTGATCCGGCTCCTCGGAGCGCGGGGCTGGATGCTTCGTGGACCGTTCGTCGTCGAGGGCCTGATGACCGGGGCGCTGGCCGGCGCGGTCGCGGCGGCTGCGGTCGCGGGCGCCTGGCTGCTGGCGATTCGATTTGAGTCCGCCACCTACGCCCAGGTCCTGCCGGGTGTGGGACCGACTGAGGTCCAGTACGTCCTCGCCGCGGTGATGGTTGCCGGTCTGCTGCTCGGCTCTCTGACCGCGATGCTCGGCTTTCGCAAAGTCCACGCATGACACGCGCGGTCAGCGCGTTAGCCCTCGCCGGCGCGCTTCTGGCGCTGCAAGTCTCCGCCGTCGGAGCAACGGATCCCTCGCCATGTCCCTCGACCACGTCGGCTTCTGGCGCTCGCGTGACCTGCCCCACAGCGCCGGCGACCGATCCGAATCAAGCCGCTTACGCGCAGCTCCGCGCGCGCCTCGGAGGGGACCTGTCCACCTTGCTCACCAACCAGGAGCGCCTGACGGCGGCTCTGCACCAGACCTCGCGGAGCGTCGAGATCCTCAGCGATCAGATCTCCAGCGAGGAGGCCGTCATCTCGAATCTGGAAGACCAGATCGCGAGCCTCGACACGCAGATCTCCGACACCGAAGCCCGGATCGACGTCGAGAAAGAGCAGGTGAGCGCGATGGCGCGGGCGATCTATCGCCAGCCGGATTCGCTCTGGATGCTCGTTGCACGTACGGGGAATCTTCACGAAGCGCTGCAGGCCACCGCCGACCTGGTCGTCGCGGGTCAGCGAGCCCACGCGCTCCAAGCTCGGTTGGAAGCGGATCTTCAGAAGCTACAGAAGGACAGAGAGGCTCGGCTCGCCGCTCTTGAGGCTGAAAACGCGACGCGCGACCGGCTGGTCGCGAGTCTCAGCGCCTTGAGCAGCCTCATGAGCATGCAGGACGACGTCAGCAGCCAGATGGCCGACGTCATCGCGCAGATTCAGGCCGCTCAAAACGGATTGCAGAACCAGCCGCCGGACGTGACCGCGGCCCTGGCCACCCTGCTCGAGTCGCAGACGCAGGACTTGATCCGCCAGTCATATCAGCAGGCATGGACGCAGGCGCACATCGGAGCGGGCCTCGCGATGGTGACCCACATGCTGCCCTCCGGCACGCCGATCGCCGGTCTGACCCTTTCATGGCCGATGGCCGGCGCGCACGTCACCCAACTGTTCGGCCCCAGCGATTTGCTGCTGGAGCCACCGCTCGGCCCCTACCCTCACTTCCACACCGGCGTCGACATCGCAGCGCCATTCGGAACCACCGTCATGGCCGCAGCGGACGGTGTCGTGGTCGCCGTCGGTCACTCGCGCGTCGGCTACGGCAACTACGTGATCGTCGCCCACGGCGGCGGCATCATGACGCTGTATGCGCATTTGCTCGAGACCAACGTCGAAATCGGCAACAAGGTCGTGCGCGGCCAGAGGGTTGGTCTCGAGGGATCGACCGGTTGGTCGACCGGTCCACACGTGCACTTCGAGCTGCGTGTCAACGACGGGGTCGTCGACCCGATGCCGTACCTGCCGAAACTGCCCAGCTAAAGGAAAACGCGGTTGGTGCCCCCGGAGGGAATCGAACCCCCGACCTTGACGTTAGGACCGTCCTGCTCTATCCCCTGAGCTACGGGGGCGGCACGCCTCGAAGTCTATTGAGTGAGCCATAACCCGCGTTCGGGTGCAAATGCGGTTATCACGAACTCCGGGAAACCCGCATTTACCGATGAATGCGGATATCGCCCAGCTCGGCGGCTCTCAGCAATGTCTCAGCTTGCTCTAAGGGACGTTTTAGAGGCCGGGTCAACACTGGCGCCATGGAAAGCAAGATCCAAGACAGGATTCGAGCTCGCGACGCGGCGTTTCGCCTGCTCAACCGTCTGACCACCGGCGCCGCCGTTGCCGCGTTGGCGAGCGTCGGCGTCCTCGGCGCCGTGAGCGCGTCTACCATCCCCGGCACCACCACATCGCCAACCACAAGCAATATGACCTCAACCTCCACTGCCACCTCGACCTCATCCAGCTCCACCAGCGGGCTCGGATCCTCATCGACTCCGGTCAAGTCATCCTCATCCGGCTCGGGGGTCGTGGTCTCAGGCGGGTCGTGAGCGACACGCTCCTCTGGTACACCACCCGCGGCGCGGGCGCCGTCTCCCTCGTCTTGCTCACTGCGGTCGTCGTGCTCGGCATCCTTTCGGCGCTTCGAGTCCAGGCTGCCGGCTGGCCGCGCTTTCTCACCACGGGCCTCCACCGCAACCTGGCCTTGATGACGCTTGTTTTCCTGGCGCTGCACGTCGTCACCGCGGTCGTTGATCCATTCACGCACCTCGGCTGGCTTACCGCTGTGGTGCCCTTTTCCTCTTACTACCGGACCTTCTGGCTCGGCCTGGGCACGATTGCCTTCGAGCTCCTCCTGGCCATCGTCGTGACCAGCCTTGCGCGCGGCCTTATCGGCCACGCGGCTTGGCGGATGGTGCACTGGCTCACATATGCATCCTGGCCCGTCGCGGTCATCCACGGCATTGGGACTGGCACCGACACGTTGTCGGCCTGGCTGCTGGCAATCACCGCGGCATGTGTTGTTGCAGTGGTTGCGGCGATCGGCTTTCGATTGACAGCGGGCTCGCTCGACCCACTCAAGGAACCGCGCACCACATTTCAAGCCGCGGTTGAGCGGCCTGAAACCCGATGACGCACCTGCTGGCCGGACGCAACCTCGCGCTTGGAGCCGAAGGCCTCGCCGAGCACGTGCAGCGTTTGGGGCCACTGCCGGCCGCGGGACCATCGTTCATCGAGGTTCTTGTACGCAGCGGACTCACCGGACGAGGGGGCGCGGCATACCCGACCGGCTTGAAGTGGAGGTCCGTCGCTGCGCTTTCGAACGGATCCGCGGTGGTCATCGTCAATGGCGCCGAGGGTGAGCCGCGAAGCCTGAAGGACCGTCTGCTCATGACCACGCGACCTCATCTCATCCTCGACGGCGCTTTCCTTGCCGCCCGAGCAGTGCGTGCAAAGCAAGTCGTGCTCTACATCGGAGAGGAACACCGTGCCGCGCAAGATTCGATGGCGCGAGCACTTGCCGAGCGCACAGACGAGGAGCGCAGGGTGGTCCGCACACTGGCCGCGCCTGCTCGCTACGTGGCCGGTGCATCGAGCGCTGCGGTCCACCTTGTCGACACCGGCATCGCCACGCCGACGACCGCCCCGCCTTCAGCACACCAGCGCGGCGTCGACGGAGGCCCAACCCTGGTGCAGAACGTTGAGACCCTGGCCCAGGTCGCGCTGATCGCGCGGACCGGAAGTCCCACCGGCACGCTCCTGGTCACAATGGCGGGAGGTGTGTCACGGCCCGGCGTGCTGGAAATCCAGTCCCAAACCACAATCGCCGAAGCGCTAGAGCTCGCCGGTGGACCGTCGGAACGACCCGATGCGGTTCTCCTCGGTGGCTACTTCGGCACCTGGATCCGGGCGGCCAATGCCTGGGGTCTTCCGCTCGACCATGACGCCCTGCGTGCGCGCGGACTTTCGCTCGGTTGCGGCGTGATCGGTGTGCTGCCAGGCAGCCGATGCGTCGTGTGTGAGGTCGCCGGGATCATGCGCTACCTCGCGAGCGAAAGCTCCGCTCAATGCGGGCCGTGCTTTTTCGGTCTGCGCGCGCTCGCCGGCGCTTGCACCAGGATCGCCGAGCGCGGCACGGATCAGTTAGACCTGCAGCGGCTGCAGCGCTGGTCGGCAGAGGTGACCGGTCGTGGCGCATGCCACCATCCCGACGGGGCGGTGATGTTCCTGCAGTCAGCACTCACTGCGTTTCCAGATGAGTTCGCCGGCCATCGCGCTCACCTGCGGAGGTCGGCATGAGACTCGCCGTCGACCGCATCAAATGCGACGGGCACGGGCAGTGCGCGGAGCTGTTGCCTGAGTTGATCCGCCTCGACGATTGGGGCTACCCGATCGTCGGTCAGGCAGAGGTCCCAGATCGCCTCGTGCCGTTGGCCCAGCGAGCCGTCGGAGGATGTCCAGTGCTGGCGCTTGCACTGCAGCGACGCTCCGGGTGAGCGCAATGGTGCTCGGTATCGCCGATGACTTTGCGCTGGGCGGCTCGCTGCGCCTCGTGGTGACGAACCCGAATCACCTTCGTGCCGCCAAGGCCGCCGTCGATCAGGTCGTTGGCGCGATCGATCATGCAGCCAGCCGGTTTCGCGAGGACAGCGAGCTGAGCCGGCTCAACGCATCGCCGGAACAGGACATCAAGGTGAGCCCGCTCCTCGCGCAGGCCATCGCGGCCGCATTACGCGGAGCCGAGATCACTGCTGGAGCCGTCGACCCGACGATCGGCTCGGCGATCAGGCTGGCCGGTTACGACGCGGACTTTGCACAGGTCCCGGCTGACGGCGCGGAAATTCGTCTCATCGCCCACCGCATTCCAGGCTGGCGGGCAATCCAGTTCGCCCCGATGTCTCGGACCGTGCGCCTACCGCGAGGAGTCGAGATCGATCTCGGCGCAACAGCCAAGGCTCTCGCTTCCGACCTGGCTGCCGCGGCCGCAAGCAAAGCCGCCCGCGGTGCGGGAGTGCTCGTCAGCCTCGGCGGCGACATCGGGTCTGCTGGTGAGGCACCGGCCGAAGGATGGCCGATCCAGGCGAGCGAAGACAGTGCTGCCGCCATCGACGACAGCGAGGAAACCATTGCCATCTTTTCTGGTGGCATCGCTACCTCCAGCACAACTGTCCGGCGCTGGACTCGAGGCGGCACGGTTCTCCACCACATCATCGATCCCAGCACAGGCATGCCGGCCGATTCCTGCTGGCGCACCGCCACCGTGATCGCAGCCAGCTGCGTCGACGCCAACATCGCCTCCACGGCGGCGATCGTCATGGGCCCAAAGGCAGTCTCATGGCTGGAGGCGCACCGGCTGGCGGCTCGGCTCGTCGACCTCAAAGGAGGCATCCGCCGGCTCGCCGGTTGGCCTGCTCCCGCAGCGAATTCGAATCTGGTTCCCAACGTTCTCTGAGCAAACTCACAGGAAACTCGATCAGCATTTGGGGCATGAACAAGGACGGACCCCGAGTCCTCGTCGTCGATGACGAGCCCAACATCACGGAGCTCGTCGCGATGGCTCTCCGCTATGAAGGGTTCACGGTCAAAACCGCTGCGACTGGGCGCGGCGCCCTGACGGCAGTGACCCAGTTCTCGCCGGCCCTGGTGATCCTGGACGTGATGCTGCCTGACATCGACGGCATCGAGGTTCTACGCCGCCTCAACAGCAGTGGGAGCAAGGTGCCGATCATCTTCCTCACCGCCAAAGACGCGACCGAGGACAAGGTCCACGGCCTGACCATCGGCGGTGACGACTACGTGACCAAGCCGTTCAGCATCGAAGAGCTGATGGCGAGGGTCCGTGTCGTGCTGAGGCGCCACGGGAATGACACTGAGAATGGCAAGCTCTCGCTGGCCGACCTCGAGCTGGACGACGAAGCTCACGAGGTACGCCGCCACGGCCACGTGGTCGAGCTGACGAACACCGAATACCGGTTGCTGCGCTACCTGTTGATCAACGCCGGACGCGTGCTGACGCGCAGCCAGATACTGGACCATGTGTGGCACTACGACTTTGGCGGCGACGCCAGCGTCCTCGAGACCTATGTCAGCTACCTACGCCGCAAGGTCGACAAGCACGAACCTCCGCTCATCCAGACCGTCCGCGGCGTCGGCTACGTGCTAAGAACGCCACGAAAATGACGCTGTCGCTCCGAGGGCGGCTGCTCATCGGAGTCATCTCGCTAGTCGTGGTCGGATTGTTCGTGGCGGATGTGTTCACGTACATCACCCTTCAGAACTCACTGGTCGGCCGGATCGACGAGCAACTGAATGCTCGATCCACGATCGATACCGCAACCAGTGTCATCAGCAACCAGTGCTTGCGACGCGGGCCCGGCTCGGCGAACGACTTTCCATCTGGAACGATCACAGAGCTTCTCGGCCGAGACGGCCAAGTTGTGGTCGCCTGCGGTTTTGGGCTTGGAGGCGGGACGTCGGGCGCACCCAAGCTCCCAAGGTCGATGCCCGCCACCGTTAACGACAAAGCCGCTGCTCCCCAGACCGTGGAGGGGACGGGAGATGTCCCTCTGTATCGCATGACGTACTGGTCAGAAGGCTCGTTCGGCAGCCAGATCGTCGTATTCGCGATCCCGCTGACCAGCGTGCGATCGACGCTGGCGACGCTCTTGTTGAACGAGGCGTTGATCGGCCTCGGAGTGGTCATCGCGACGGCTGCCCTCGCGCTGCTGATCATCAGCATCGGCCTGAGGCCCCTTCGGCGAATGGGAGCGGTAGCGGCCGATATCGCCGCCGGAGACCTGAGCCGACGCGTAGAGCCGGCCACACCGAAGACAGAGATCGGCCGGCTTGGCCTCGCACTCAACGGCATGTTGAGCCAGATCGAATCGGCGTTTGCCGAACGGACTGAGTCGAACACACGCCTACGCCGCTTCATCGCCGACGCCTCGCATGAGCTGCGCACACCCCTGACTTCAATCCGCGGCTATTCGGAAATGTTGCGGCGCGGCGCTTCTGAATCGCCCGCCGACTCCGACCTCGCGCGGAGGCGAATTGAGGAAGAGTCGGTCCGGATGTCCGTGCTGGTCGATGACATGCTCCTGATCGCTCGGCTGGACCAAGGCCGGCCCCTCGAAAGCAAGCCCGTCGACCTGCAGGCGATCGCCAGCGACGCGGCGGCTGACGCACGGGCTGTGGCGCCGCACCGCGAGATCACGATGTCCGCCCCGGGCCCGGTGGTCGTCGCGGGTGACGACACGCGGCTGCGCCAGGTCCTTGGAAACCTGGTCCGCAACGCCCTGGTCCACACCCCGCAGCAGAGCGCGATCGAGATCGCGGTCTCGACCGTGGACGGCGTGGGCCGCATGTCGGTGATCGACCACGGTCCGGGGCTCAAGGCGGCCGAGCTCGAGCACATCTTCGAGCCCTTCTACCGCGCCGACCCCAGCCGCAGCCGCGACAGCGGCGGCGCCGGGCTTGGACTCTCGATCGTCAGCGCGGTCGTGGGAGCGCACGGAGGAAACGTGAAGGTGAAGGAGACCAGCGGCGGTGGCGCGACCTTCGAGGTCGAGCTGCCGCTGGCCTCCGCGTCGAGCTAGGTCCTATTCCGGTCCAGGCAACCGATCGGGCTGGCCGCCGGACAACTCATGGCAATTGTGCTGATCACCTTTGCAGCCAACAGATCGCGGCCCAGTGGTGTTGGATGCACGTCGCAGACTCCGGGCGCGGTCACGATCAAGAGGCCGGCCGCACATGAGCTGCCACCTGCCGCGGTGGATGCCCAAGCGTCAAGGCCAGACGCTACGAGCGCTCCATTCGCTCCGGCGGCCGCCACCAGCGGGCTGTCCAACAGCGCGGTACCGGAAGTGTCGTGGTAATCCAGCGCGTAGTAGGTCACCGCGACGATCAGCCCGGTGTAGCCAGTCGCACGAATGGCTCCGAGAATCGTGTTCAGGTTCGCCTGCATGACCCCGAGCATCCCGAAGAGGCCGAGCGGGCACGTCCCGACTGATGCGCCGGCCGCGCAGTCTTTCTGCCAGCGGAACAGGTCGTTCGCACCGAGCGTCAGGGTGACGAGCCGGGTCCTCGGATGCGATCGGAGGTAGGCCGTCGCGAACGCCATTTGAGTCCCCGAGTAGCTGACATGGAGTGGCACGGCAGCGCGATACGGCCGGCATACGTTGTCGGTACCGGTCAATGAGAGAAAGCCGCCGGTCGCCTCACCAGGACAGGTCGCGTTGACGTCTTCGATGTTCAGCTGCCGCGCAACGATCTCCGGGTATCCGACGAAATTCGACGCCTTCGAAGGGTTGAGCAGCGGGCTGTAGCCAAATGGGACTGAATCACCCAGAGCGAGATAGCTGTGGCCCTCACTCGTGGCCGAGGCGGGAACGGCGGCGAGAGCGAACAGGACGGCCGCCGACAGGAGTGCGAACAGTTTGACCCTCATCCAGCCACCTCTCTGTGTCGGCCGGCCGCCCGGCCAGATCCTGGAATCTAAGCACTCCTCAGCCAAACGCGCCAGTACGAGAGACTCCAAGCATCTTCCAAGCCTTCGTACAGCAGGCGTTCAGACAGCGACGGCAAGCTTAGAGTCCAAAGTTGTTTTAGACACCAACCCCGCTTCCCCCAGAGCAGTAGGGGGTGCCCTAGCGCCCCTTACTCGGGGGGAAGCACAAGCCTTTTTCGACGCCGGAGCCGGCTCCCGCGTGTTCCGATCCGGCAGCAATCACGCCGGAGCCGGCATTCGCGTATGTGGCGCCCCCTGATCACTGAGCACAACCCTCGCGGACCCTTAAGGAGCTTTAGAAGCCAGACCGGCCGCTGGAAGGGAGACTGACGGTCGAGCTTCGCCGGCACCGATGCGGCGATACAGAGCACTCAAAGGGCTTGGCGCCCACCAGTTCGCCCGGCCGAGAATTCTCATGATCGAAGGCACGATGAGGATGCGCACGATGGTCGCGTCGATCGCTACGGCCACGGCCAACGCGATACCGATCGCCTTGATGATCACGACGTCCGCAAGTCCGAACGCCAGGAAGACCGCGACCATGATCGCCGCGGCACCCGTAATCAAGCGCCCGCTCTTTTCCAGGCCCATCGCAACCGCCGCCTGGTTGTCGCCCGTGCGCCGGTACTCCTCCTGAATGCGGCTGATCAACAGCACCTCATAGTCCATCGACATGCCGAACACGATGCTGAACAGGATCACCGGAAGGCTTGGGTCGATCGACTGGGCGCTGAATCCGAGCTGTTGGCTGAGGTGGCCCTCTTGAAAGATCCACACCATCGCTCCGAACGAAGCCGAGATGGAGAACAGGTTCGTGACCACGGCCTTCAGAGGCAGCACCAGTGATCCTGTAAGCAGGAACAGGACGATGTATGTGATCAGGATGACTGTGCCTACCGCCGTTGGCGTCCTGTCAAGAATGAAATTGACCACATCCAGATCGAAGGCTGTCTCGCCGGTGGCGAGAACCTGAGCTCCAGGCACACTCTCGGCTCGCACCGCTTTCACGATGGCGCGTGCCTCATCGCTCGTCGGGGGCTGGTTCGTGACCAGGTACAGCCGCATGATGTGATCGCCGGCGCTGATCGAAAGCGCTTGCTGCAGCGCGCTGGGCAGTGATTGACGAGGCGCTGAGTAGAGCCGCTGGTAATCGGAACGGGTCAGGCTCGGGTCGGCGTTGAGGACGCCGTCGACCCGAAGCACGTTGGGCAGAGCAGCCAGCCGCCGGCTGAGGTCGTACATGTCGCCGACATGGTCTGCGGTCAGCGGGCTCGAGTCGGGGTAGTAGACGACAGCTTCGATCGTGGTCTGATCCTGGCCGGGAAAATCTTTGACCAGAGTGTCGTAACCCTGCCGTGCCTGGTTGGAAGGCGGCAGCTGGTCGACGCCGCCTTGCGCCAGCCGGAGCTGGAGAAACGGAGTTCCAGCTATGACGAGGATCGTAAGGGCGGGAATCAGCACCCACAGCGGCCGGCGCATCACCCATACCGCCATTGAGTGCCACGCTCCAGCGCCGGCTGGCTTGCGCGCGCCGAGGAAAGGCAGCCGGAGCCTGTCCACCCGGCCTCCGAGCACGGACAGCAGCGCGGGCAGAAACGTAAGGCCGTACACGACGGCCATCGCCACCACGATGGCGCCGCCGGCCCCCATCGAGGCAAGGAACGTGCCCTGATAAAAGAGCATCGCCGAGAGCCCGATCGCGACGGTGAGTCCGGAGAAGGTGATTGCGCGCCCGGCGGTGGACATCGACGTCGCGATGGCATCTTCGCGGCTCGCTCCAGCCGCAAGCTCATCGCGGAACCGGTTGACAATGAACAGCGAGTAGTCGATTGCGACAGCGAGGCCGATCAGCGTCACGACGTTCATCGCGTACTGAGACACGTCGGTGAAGTGAGCGAGGAACAGGGTGCCTCCGACGCCGCCTGCGATCGCAAGCAGGCCAACACCGACCGGCAGCAGCGCGGCGACAATCGAAGCGAAGATCAAAACCAGGAGCAGAAGGGTCACCGGAAGGGCGACGAGCTCCGCTCGGTTCAGATCGTTCTCGAGCGACTTGTTAAAGGCTTGATTGATTGGCACCTGGCCGGTGGCGACAACGCTCAGGAGACCGGGTTGTACCTCACCGACGACCTGGCTGATGTAGCTCTGCGCCTTTCGCGAGTCGTCCCTTAAACCCACAACAACGAGAGCCTTGTGTGAGTCTTTGGAGATCAGCGCAGCCTTCTGCGCGGCCGGCACACCGTATGGCGTTGTGACCGTGGTGACGCGGAGTTCGCTGTTCAGCGGACTGACAGCATCTTCCACCGCCTTTTGAAAGGCGGGGTCGTCGGCGGGAAGGCTTGGGCTGCTGAAGATCAGCGTGAAGCTCGACCCGCTCTTCGTCGTAGCACCTTGAGGGTGGATCTCGTCGGCGATGAGCTTCGCTGCCTTTCCGGCAAGGAGGTTGGCCCCGAAGCCGCCGTTGTCGGCGAGCGTTCCGCCGGTGAAGATGGCGGCGATCGAAAGGCCTAGCAGCAGCGCCGAAGCGATGAGTGTGGCCCAGCGAAAGCGGTAGACAAAACGGCCCCAGCGGGCAAACATGACAGCTCAAGATACCCGCCGAGGTATCGGGGCTCCTCTAAGCGGCGGCTAGCTCAGCTTCCACTGGACGCTCTTGAGGATCGGCGCCGCCTCAGTCGTAAGGTTCTGCATGTAAGTCTGGGCCGTGATCATGACCACGGCGTACCACGTGCTCCCATCGGCGTTGGTGGCCACGAACAGGGAAGCCTCGGCGGGCAGTGAGCGGCCGCCGGAAACGAGGGTGAAACACAGGTTCCAGAAGATGCCTGGCTTTCCACCGAGCGAGCCGGTTGTTGGCCTGACACCGCCGCATTCGACGGTGTCGGGATACTTGGCCTTGATCGACGCGTCAGCGCCTGCTTTCTGCTGCTGTGCGGTCAAGTGCGGGTTCTGCGCGCCGCTTGCGAAGGAAATAAAGCCAAGGCCGTTTGGATCCGACAGCGTGATCGACTCGTTGTCCTTGGCCGACACGGCCCATCCGGCGGGCACGGAAACGGTGACGACAGGGTTTGACGCCGTCGGACCCGTCAGCGCGACCGGCGAAGCGACTGGGCTCGGTGATCCTGCCGGGCTCGGGCTCGGAACATCCGGTGAGATACCCCCGGTGAGGGTGGCCTTACCACCCAGCAGGGCGATGGCAGTTCCGCAGCCCGCCATGACGACGATGAGCGCAACGACCGCGCCGATGATCAGGACCCACGGCGTGCGGTGGACCGGCGCCTGCGGCATCGCACCGGCCGGCGCGTAGTAAGGGCTGGCGTAGGCGGCCGGCGGCGGCGAGGCATAGGCGGCCGGCGGAGCCGCCACAGCCGCTGCCGGGGCTGCCGCTTGAGGCGGTGTCGCCAGCCATGAGGGCGGAGCCTGCGGCGGCGCGGATTGAGGCGCTGCGGCGGCCGCTGTCAGCGGCGTACCGCATGCGGAGCAGAACTGGTTGCCGTCAGGGTTTTGCGCGCCACACCTGGCGCAGGTGAGCGCCACCTAGCTCTTCCTCGCGGGTGCGGCCGGAGTCTCGACCCGCGGGCGGCGCGCTCGCTTGACCGCGTTGGGCGAGGCGGTCAACGCCATGCCGCAGTTCGGGCAGAACCCCGACGCGACGATATGCATGTGGCAGTTGGGGCAGACCGTTTCCGCATAACCCATGTGCGCCGCCTCTTCGAGCAGGGCGTGGTGCAGCAGGTAGCGGATGTAGATCAGTAGGGCGCCAACGATGGCCCCCTGCCAGACCAGGATGAAGAGCGGGCTAACCGACGTTTCCTTCATCAGCTGCGTCCCGCCCGCAAAGGCAATGTGGGCGATGACAGCCATGGCGACCGCTCCGATCTCGCGCCCAGCCAGCCTTCCCCGGCGCCAGCGCCAGATCGCGGCCACGATCATTCCCGTCGCGCTCCCCTGAAGCAGCGGTTGCAAGACCGCGAGCGTGGTGAGGTCGTAGATCCAGCTGCCCGGCTCGACATGTGCCGGCAGGCCGGTCAGCACCTCGGAGAAGCCGATGAGTGCCTGGGCGAGGCTGAAGCCAAGGCCGGCAGCGATTCCGAACACGAGACCGTCCACGGTTTCCGGAAAATCGGCTCGTTTTGGCAAGAAGTAGGCGGGCAGCGGCTTCAGTGCCTCCTGCACCACTGGCAAGAGCAGCCCGACGATCAGCAACCCGCCGATGTTCACGCCCGCGTTGGTGAATGGGTTCGCGGCGTACTGGAACGGGTTGTAGATGATGCGTTCGAAAACGGTGGCGATGATTCCGATGACGATTCCACCGCCGAGGGTGAAGCCCAGCACGATCGCCGGCTCGTCGCGATAGACCTGAGCTTCGTATAGATAGATGAGATAGAGCACCGGGACCAGGAACGCCGACAGGAGAATGGCGGCCGAGATCAGCCCGGCGAGATAAAGCACCAGGATTCCGGCCAGACCGGCGATGAACGCCCAGCGGAACTCATGGATCTTGTGATGGCCGAGGTGAGGAAAGATCGTGGTGAACACCGACGGCTGTGCGACGTGCTCACCGGGATGGGCCGCATAGCGATGCTCGCGCGTCTTCGCGTTGCCGAACTCTTGCGTGGTGCCCTGGTGGGCGCCACAGCGAGTGCAGAAGACGCCGTCGGGAACGTCGTGAGAGCAGTGGTCACAGCGCACGGCCGATAGGATAGTGGCCGCCGCACCTGTTTAGTGCTGGCTTAGCGCGCGGGTTCCTCGGCAGGCTCCTGGGGCACCCAGCCCCGGATGAAGTGGCACGAGTAGTGGCCCGGATGCTTCTCGAAGTAGCGTTGGTGGTAGTCCTCGGCGGGCCAGAAGTGAGGTGCGGGTACGATCTCCGTGACGATCGGCCGGTCGAAGAAACGCTGCGCCTGTTCCTTGGACTTGAGCGCCGCGTGCTCCTGCTCCG
>WNGJ01000377.1_pt1 | contig 45994 bp, 46 predicted proteins | sample 5400611 | NCBI WGS metagenome assembly WNGJ01 (sample SAMN13153375, study PRJNA577476) | soil metagenome | isolation source: 40 cm soil or saprolite under Garry oak tree replicate 1 | place: USA:California | collected 2016-06-15
CCTCACCCGGCACGTGCGCGACCGGGCGGACCTCAGCATCGAGCAGGGCGTGCACCAGATGAGCGGGCGGCTGGCAGAGTTGTTCGGGTTCACTGGCCGCGGCCGGGTGCGGGAGGGGGCGGTTGGTGATCTGGTGGTCTTCGCTCTTGACGAGCTCGACTGGGCGCCTGACGTCTTTGCCGGTGACCTGCCCCTCGGGGCGAAGCGGCTGCGCCGCCCGGCGGGCGGCTACCGTTACACGGTCGTCGGCGGCACCGTCGTACAGCACTGCGGCGAGCTCACCGGAGCGCGCCCGGGCACCGTGCTGCGGCACGGCCGCTGATCGGCCGACCGTCGCTGGGGCGTCACCCGCGCCCGCGGCCCGCGCGGGGCCGCGCGGGGCCGCTCCTAATGTTGTTGCCGGTGCCCTGCCGCCGAATCCTGCTCGGCGAGCCACTGCTGATGCCGGGCGAAGTGGCCCACGTCGCGCAGCACCATCACCGCCTCACCGCTGGCGAGCAGCGCGCCCGTGCTCGCCAGCGTCAGCTCGCCCGCCACGTACCAGCGGTGGCCTTCCCGCCGCTGCGTCCAGGCCCGCGCGTGCAGGGCGCGCCCCACCGGGGCCGGCTTGATGTATTTCACCGAGAGCTGGCCGGTCACCGCGAGCTGGCCGTTCAGGACGGGGACATGGCCCAGCACCTCGTCGAACACGCCGGCGGTCCACCCGCCGTGGGCGACCGCGGGACCGCCCTCGTTCTCCGGCCCGCAGACGAGATCGGTCTGCACCGAGCCGTCCGGCATGAGCTGCTCGCGGCCGAGCCCGAGACGGCACGCTCCAAGACGCCTGCACGCGCCGCACAGGGCGACAGGCGAATCGGGTTGCGGGCGAAGCAATCGGGTTGCGGGCGAAGCTGGAAGTCCGACCCTGCCCAAGGTGACTCGGTCATGCCGTTCCCCTCCTGGAGCATGTCGTGCTTCCGGGTAACCCGGGCTGCTTCCGCATGGCCCGCTTGCACGCTCGCCGAAAGCTGGAGGCAGTCGTCACCGGCCGGGCCGGGCGGGGCCGGGGCAGGGAGCTACCACATCAGCTGAGCGATCCGGTCATAGTCGACCGCGGAGTATCCGGCCAGCCCGTCCGACAAGGCGAAGATCCACTCCGTCACCCCGAGGGACAATGCCAGGCGGCTGCAGCGGGCGCAGAAATGAGGCTCGTTCAAGCGGACTGAGTCGTCCGCCTCCAGCCGCACGTACAGCAGCTGCGATCCTTGCAGCATTCTCCAGCCGTCGCCCTCGCGTGCGAGCGTTATCGCTCGCTGCTCGGCATGGGTCCGGCAGTTGTCGTGATGGCCGAAGTCGCCGATTTTGCAGTAACAATGATCTTCCCCGGGCCACGGCACTCCGTTGACGCCCCACGCGAGGAGGCTTCCGTCCTTCACCACGACCGCGGCATGCCGGGTCCTCGCATGGGAATCCTTGGCGAGCTCCGCGGCTCGCTCCATCATCTGCTCGGCCACATGGCTCTGGTGCCGCGTCAGCGGCCGCCCCTCAGGTCGCTCCGGCTGCACGCTCACCACTCCTCCTGGGCTGTATCAGACATTTTGACCCGATGCTGATCGAACACGGCACATTCGGCGACAACAACGCTGGAATTGCGTGCGGCGCCCTGGCGCGCCGACGCCACGACCCTGCGGGCTGACGCCGGCCTGCGGGCTGGCCCCGGCCTGCGGGCTGGCCCCGGCCTGCGGGCTGGCCCCGGCCTGCGGGCTGACGCCGGCCTGCGGGCTGACGCCGGCCTGCTCGCCGCGGCCGCGTGGTCCCGCACATCCCGCTGCAACCCGAGCACCAAGCGCCCCTGCGGCCCCATTGTCACCATCAGCACCGCCTTACCAAAACGCCACCTGTATCTTCCCACCCGAAAACGTCATTCATTCCGGACATTCCGGGCACGATTATGACGGTTAAGACCCGCAGATCATCAACACGCGGATTTGATCTTGCAGTGACTGCCCCGCGGAGACCCTGAATGTGCCATCGCGGGTCTTACAGAACCCGCGATGGCACATTCACGGTCCTCGGGGATGGGACTGTGCCCGGGGGCAGGGGGCTGGTGGGGCCAATGTGGTGCGCAGCGGGCAGAGTTGCGGGACGAGCGGGCGCCGGGCGCGCCTACATCACAGCAACGAGGTCCGGAACTGAAAGCAGCGAGTTATTTCGCGACGCGCCCTTACGGGTGGGAGTTGCTCCCTTACCTTTCGGTAAGTCAACCCACCGAGTCCGGGCAAGTACGAAAGGTGATGTTTGGCCCGGACTGGGTAGCTGCACAACGCGGGCATGGCGCGAAAGCAACTCCCCCGGCGGGGCCGAGTGTGCGGTCGGCTCGGCGCGGTCAGGACGTGAGTTTCCTGCGCAGCAGCTTGCCTGTGGCGCTTCGGGGCAGCCGCGGCACGAATTCCCACGCGGCGGGCACCTTGAAGCCGGCCAGCGAGCGGCGTGCGAACAGCCGCAGTTCCTCGGTGTCAGGCGGGTTCGCCGGATCGGCCGCCACGACGAACGCCTTGACGATCTCACCGAAGAGCTTGTCTGGCGTGCCGACCACTGCGGCGTCCGCGACCCGCGGATGCTCGAGCAGGAGATTTTCGACCTCGAGCGGGTGGATGTTCTCGCCACCCCAGATGATCATGTCGCCACGCCGCCCAGCGAGATAGAGGTAGCCGCCGTCGAGCCGGCCCAGGTCACCGGTGCGCATCCAGCCATCGGCGCCGGCGGAGAAGAAGTGATCCGCCCGGGCGGCCACCTCACCGACCCCATGCCGTCAGCGTGCTCGACGCGCAGCTCCACCCCCGGGGCGGCGCGGCCCACCTCGCCGGCCTGCCCCGCGAACTGCGGCTGGGGCACGATGACGGGTGCCGCGAGCCGCTCGATGCAGCCGGAGAGCTCGCGGGCCGTCAGCCTGGGGCCAAGCGGTGCGATCGGCCTGCGCACGGCGGCGCCCGCCAGCACGAGCGCGATCGCTTCCTGGCTCGCTTCGAGCAGGGCGGGCACGGCCCGGTCTTCGGGTAGCCCGTGGGCGAGCAGCCACCCGGCCGCCCCGGCGGCATGGCGGAGCAACTGCTCACCTGACCACGTCCCCGTTGCGGTGACCACGGCTGACGCGGCGGTGGCCTGCGCTTCCCCGACCATGGAACCCAGTTCGTCGCCGGGCCCCGCGTTGTCACCCCGGGCTCCCCGGCTCCGGGCCGGTGTGCTGCCGTGCCATTCGCAGCCACACCGTTCAGTACCCGAGCCCGGCGAGCAGTCGGTCGCGGTGCCAGGCCGGGTCGCCAAGCCACATCCGCGACGTCGTGGCGCGCCTGAGGTACAGGTACGCCTGGTGCTCGAAGGTGTAACCGATGCCGCCGTGGATCTGCATGTTCTCGGCCGCCGCCAGATATGCCGCCTCGGAGCAGGTCGCCTTTGCGACGCTCGCGGCGACGGGAAGCTCGTCGCGGCGCTCGGCTGCCGCCCAGAGGCCGTACCACGCGGCCGATCTGGCGGCCTCCACTTCGAGCAGCACGTTCGCCAGCTTGTGCTTGATGGCCTGGAACGAGCCGATCGGGCGGCCGAACTGCGTCCGCAGCAGGGCGTAGCCGGTGGCCATCTCCAGCGCACGCTCGGCGACGCCCACCTGCTCAGCCGCCAGCGCGACGGCGGCGAGGCCGAGCACGCGCGACACACCCGGCCGCCGCCGCCCTCCGGGCCGACCAGCACGGCCGCAGTGGCGCTGAAGCGGAGCCGGGCGAACTTGCGAGTGGCGTCGAGTGCGGGCTGCAGGCTCCGGGTGAGCCCCCGCGCATCACCGGCCACGGCGAACAGCGACAGACCGCCGCGCGTCTGTGCGGGCACCAGAATGAGGTCGGCGACGTGGCCGTCGGCGACGAACGCCGCCGTGCCCTCGACGGTCCAGCCACCGGCCGCGGCCGCGTCCGGCTTTCCCGCCACGGCCACGTCCGGCCGCCGGCCCGGCGTCCCGGCGGGTGCTGCACCGGCCGGCCCCGCATCCCGTGGGGCTTTGCTCCTGGCCGCTGGCCGGGCGTTCTTGCGGGCCTCGCTCCTGGCCGCTGGCCCGGGATTCCCCCCGCAGCCACATCCGGCCGGCGGCCAGGCATCCCGGCGGGTTCGGTGCCGACTGCGCCGCCGCCGGAGATGGCAAGCGTCGCGATCAGGTCGCCGGCCGCGATCGCCGGCAGCCACCTGTCTCGCGCCGCCTCGTCCTCCGCTTCGAGCAGCGCGCCCACGGCGAGCACCGCGGTCGGCAGGAAGGGGCCGCAAAGCAGCGCTCTGCCCGTCTCCTGCAGCACGATCCCGAGCTCCAGGAAGCCGAATCCGCCGCCGTACCGCTCGGGAACCGCCATGCCAAGCAGCCCGAGCTCGCCGGCCATCCTGCGCCAGACATCCTGGTCGTATCCGCGATCGGTGCACATCACCCGGCGCACCTCGCCCGCTGGCGACGTCTTGTCGAGGAACTGGCGCACCGTGCGCCGCAGTTCCTCCTGTTCGGGGGTGAATGCGAAGTCCACGTCAGGGGTCGAGCTCGGCGACCGCGTAACCGGTGAGGACTTGTACGCCGTCCGCGTTCACCGCACTGACCGACAGCTCGGCCACGGCCGCGCCACCGCCGCCGGTCCCACCACCCCGGTCGACCACGGTGCGGACGGTCAAGGTGTCCCCGGGCCACACCTGCGCGGTGAAACGCACGCCGAACCGCAGCCGTTCGGCATGATCATTCATTCGTTGACCGTGATCGCAGGCGGCGTTAAATTGATCGACAGGCTGTACCGCCGTCAGGTGGCACAGGGTTCGAGAGAAAGGATTGCGCGATGACCGGCAGAGAAATGACGCCCCATTCATCGGCGTCCCGCCGCAGTTTCCTGATCGGCGGCGCTGGCATTGCCGCTGCCGCAAGCGTGCCCGCGGTGACGATCGCCGCAGCGGCCGGGCAGGCGAGCGCCGCGGCCGCTGCCAAGCCGATCGAAAAAAGGCACAGCACGATCACGACCAAAGACGGTACGGTGATTTACTATAACGACTGGGGCAGTGGGCCGCCCGTGTTCTTCAGCCACGGCTGGCCGCTGTCCGCGGATGCTTTTGAAGACCAGATGTTCTTTCTGGCTTCCAACGGTTTCCGCTGCATCGGTCATGACCGCCGCTGTCACGGCCGATCGAGCCAGCCTTTCAACGGCCAGGACATGGACACCTTCGCCGCCGACCTTCACGAGTTAGTCACCAGCCTCGACCTGGGCGCCGCAATCCACGTCGGCCACTCCACCGGCGGCGGCGAAGTCGCCCGCTATATTCGCAACTACGGCACGAAGCGGGTGGCCAAGGCCGTGCTGATCGCTGCCGTGCCCCCGCTGATGCTGAAGACACCGGCCAACCCGGGAGGCACGCCGATCTCCGTGTTCGACGGGCTGCGGGCCAGCGTTCAAGCCGACCGCTCGCAATTCTGGATGGATCTCGCCCTGCCGTTCTACGGCTATAACCGCCCGGGCGCGAAAATCTCGCAAGGGGTTATCCAGGAATTCTGGCTGCAGGGCCAGATGGCGGGCTTCCCCGGCGCCTTCTTCTGCATCAAGGCGTTCTCAGAAACGGATCAGACCGAGGACCTGAAGAAGTTCGACATACCGACGCTCATCATACAGGGAACCGACGACCAGATCGTGCCCTACACCGACGCGAGCCTGCGCCAGCACCAGCTCATCAAGGGCTCGGTCCTGAAGCTCATCCCCGGCGCCCCGCACGGTCTGTGCACGACGCTCAAAGACCAGATCAACCAGGAGTTGTTGGCGTTTTGCAAAGCCTGAGTGTCACGGCTTCGCCATGCCCACATCCCGACCAGGTGCCCCGACGACCAGGCCGGCCCGCGTCCGCGCACCGGTGAAGAAGACCTCGCAGAAGTCGCCCGCCCCGAGCATGTTCGTGATCGGGCGGATCTGCACGCCCGGCTGGCCGGCCGGCACGATCAGCAGCGACAGGCCCTTGTGCCGCCCGCGCCTGCGGATCGCTGCGGCACAGCACGTAGAGCCAGTCCGCGCTCGCGCCGAAGGTCATCCAGACCTTCTGCCCGTCGATGACCCACTCCGCCCCCTCGAGCCTGGCCTGGGTGCGGACCGAGGCGAGGTCAGAACCCGCCTCCGGCTCGCTGAAACCCTGCCCCCACATCTCCTCCGCGGCCAGGATCTTCGGCAGGAACCTGCGCTTTTGCCGCGCGGTGCCGAACCTGAGCAATGTGGGGCCGAACAGGTCCTGGCCCTGGACGCCGACGCGATAGGGCGCCTGCGCACGCGCGTACTCGTACTCGAAGATGATCGCCTACGCCAAACTCGCCCCGCGGCCGCCGTACTCGGTGGGCCAGGTCAAGCCCAGCCACCGGCCGGACGACAGCTCTTTTTCCCATCGCAGCCGCACGCCCCAGGCTTCGGCGTCGTCCGGGCCTCCCACACCGCGGTGGGCGGCGAACTCGCTCACCAGATGCTTGTCGAGCCACCTGCGGACTTCGTCGCGGAACGACCGGTCCTCCGCCCGGATCTCGATGTCCATCCTCACGCCTCCGAGCGCCGTCGCGAGCAGCTCCCTGTGGTAGGCCGGGGTGCCGAACATGGCCTCGCAGGCCTTCGCCCGCTTGAAGTAGAGATGGGCGGGATGCTCCCAGGTGAAGCCGATGCCGCCATGCACCTGGATGTTGTCCCCAGCGACCCGGGAGTAGGCCTGCGAGCAGTGGACCTTGGCGAGGCTGGCGGCCACCGGAATATCAGCGTCGCCCGAGGCGAGCGCCCACAGCCCGTAGTAGGCCCGCCGACCTGGCCGCCTCGGTCTCGGTGAGCATGCTTGATGGCCTGGAACGATCCGATCGGCCGGCCGAACTGGGCGCGTACCTTCGCGTAGTCGACCGCCATCTCCAGCGCCCTGGACGCACCGCCGGCCTGTTCGGCGGCCATCAAGATCGCAGCGGTGTCCAGGACGCGCCGCAGCACCGGCCACCCGGCCCCCTCGGCACCGATCAGCCGGGCCGGCGTGGCGGCGAACTCCAGGTGCGCCTTCCTGCGGGTCTGGTCCACGGTCGGCACCGGGGTGCGGGTCAGCCCGGGTGCGGACCCGTCCACCGCGAACAGCCCCACGTCCGCGTCGGTGCGGGCGGCGACGAGGACGAGGCCGGCGACGTGGCCGTCGAGCACGTGCCGTTTGTGGCCGGCCAGGAGCCACTCCGCTCCCTGGCGCCTTGCCCGCATGTGAACACCCGCCTCGTCCCATCTGCCCGGCCGCTCCAGCAGCGCCAGGGTGCCGATCGTCCGGCCAGCCGCCAGGCCGGGGAGCAGGTCCTTCCTTGCCGCCTCGTCGGCGCAGCGCAGCAGCGCCTCGGCCGCGAGCGCGACGCTGGCCAGGTAAGGCGCGCACAGCAGCGCGCGGCCCATCTCCTCGAAGACGATCCCGAGCTCGATGTAGCCGAAACCGGAACCCTCGTACTCCTCGGGAACGGCCATACCCGGGAGCCCGAGCTGGTCGCTCAGCCGCGTCCAGACCGTCGGGTCGTAGCCGGAAGGCGTCGCCATCAGCCGGCGGACGTCCGCCTCCGCCGGCTTGCCGGCGAGGGAGGCACGCACGGCGGCACGCAGTTCGAGCTGCTCGTCCGTGAAAATGAAGTTCATCCGGCCTCCACGGTGATTTTGGGAACGGCGGTCTGGGGGAACGGTGGCCTGGGGGAGCGGTGGCCTGGGGCATCAGTGACCTCGGACCAGTCGCCTTGGGACCAGCGCCGCCCCGAACCAGCAGCCTCGGAACCAGTCTTAACTTAAGGTAAAATCATACAATTAGTTATACTATCTTGACACGAGCGCGGGCAAACACCGCGTCATCGTCTGAGATGCCCCGGAGAGGTGCGTGGCCCGATGACCGACCGTTATGCGGAATTCCCCAGCCTGCGGTGCGACGTGCTCGACTCCGGAGTGCTGCGGATCGTGCTGGACGCGCCGCGGCTCAACGCCGTGGGACCCGGGATGCACCGGGATCTCGCCGGTGTCTGGCCCGTGATCGACCGTGACGACGACGTGCGCGCGGTCGTGGTCCGCGGCGCGGGAACGGCCTTCTCGGCGGGCGGCTCGTTCGAGATGATCGAGGAGATGACGCGTGACGTCAACGTCCGCGCCCGCGTCATGCACGAGGCCCGCGACATCGTTTACGGCGTCATCAACTGCTCGAAGCCGGTCGTGTCGGCCATCTGCGGTCCCGCCGTCGGCGCCGGCCTCGTCGTGGCGCTGCTCGCGGACATCTCGGTCGCCGGGCGCTCCGCGAAGATCGTCGATGGTCACACCCGGCTCGGGGTGGCCGCGGGCGACCATGCGGCGATCTGCTGGCCGCTGCTTTGCGGCATGGCCAAGGCGAAGTACTACCTGTTGTCCTGCACGCCGTTGACCGGCGAGGAAGCCGAACGCATCGGCCTGGTGTCGGTCTGCGTGAACGACGACGACGTGCATGATCGCGCCCTGCAGATCGCTCGCGAGCTTGCCGGGCTACCCGCGACCGCCACCAGGTGGACCAAATACTCGCTCAACAACTGGTATCGCCAGGCCGGCCCGCTGTTCGACGCGTCGCTCGGCTACGAGTTCTTCGGGTTCGGCCTGCCCGAGGCCCGCGAGGGCGTTGCCGCCCTCATCGAGAAGCGCCCGCCAGGGTTTCTGGCCGTCGAGCGGTCGAGCCGGGCGTCCGCGTGACCACCCGAACCGATCAGGCAGGAGCGATGGCAGTGACACATTCGGATCTGACACAGACGGCAATGACACCAACGGCCGAACCAGACACTGACGGTGCAGGCAACAGCTAACGAGGCTCCGCTCCAGCCCGGCGAGCCATGTTCGAATTTGACCTCCGAACAAACTTTCACGGCCTTGGCCGTACAAGGTGCCCGCCCGCGGTACCTCGTGGTCTGTAAGAAGAGTCTTGTGCCCGCAGATGATCAGCACGCAGGTTTGATCTTTGCAGCACCTGCCGGGTGCCGCCGTGGTTGTTCCGCAGAGGGTGTGATCGCACGATGCCGCGCACGTAGGGGTCTGGCGGGATGAGGCGGTGCTCTTTGGGTGATCGTGACCGGGCCGGTGGTGGCCGGGCGGGCCTGCGGCTGGTCGCGCTGGGTGCGGGTGGCCGTGACGTCACCCGCGGGGCGGTGGCTCGGCCGGGACGGGTGAGCGGCGGCGGCAATCTATAGATGACGTCTATCAGCGCTCCGGAAATCAAAGATTCTGCCGATACGTGGCTCAGCATACGAGACTGATCTTCTCGTATGCTGAGATTTCCTTGATCCAGGAGAACTCTCAGCGATTATCGCTGACAGCCTTCCGGGATCAAGGAAACCGGGGCGGGCCGGTGGCTCGGCACCGCTGCCCATCAGCCCGGACCGCGCCGCACCGGCCACTTTTCCAGGTGCCGCCGCAAACGCGGGCACCTGTGCCGCCAGCCCTTCCGGACTGTCCAGCTCAGCGGTACACAAAAATGACACCCCGAACCGGAAGCAACACCTTATTTCACGGCGCGCCTTAATCCCCTGACACTTTCCGGATCATGAAACCGGGGCTGGCAGGGTCACGCAGCACCGCTGCCGCGATGCACCCACCTGCACGCCGTTCCCTCAAGGACCCCTTACAGGACCCCCTACGGGGGGACTAGCAGGCGTTGGCCGATGCGCCGTTCACCCAGCCCGCCCCTTGCTGGCCGACTTTACGCTCGAAGTCGAGGCCGAAGCTAGACAGGCCGTTGACAAGATAAATTATTTATCTGATTATCGAAACATGAGACGCTCCAGACGCGGCACGTGGCTGGCTCTCCTGCTGCGAGCGCTCGGGCCACCGCCACCGCCTCCCCGCCGCTACTTCTCGAAGCTGAGCCGGTCCGCGGCCGTCCCCGCAGGCCGCTGTCCAGTCGGCTGGGGCGGTGCCCACGTTGGCGGGCCGGGGCGGAAGGCCGCAACAGACCGCGCGTCCGGCCCGCGCTGAAGCACTCCTCCACGGTGCGACACGCCGTGGGATCTCAGCGGTGGGCTTGCGCTGACAGCATTGCCGCGACGGGCGCTACACGCCATGGATCACGGCCGGCCGGCACTGACGGAGTGGCCCGGACAGGCGACATCCCAGGGATCGCGCGGTGGGGCCCGCGCTCAGGGAATACCCGGACAGCGCGACACGCCTCGCTCAGGCGGGCGATACCAACGAGTTATCCTTGTATACTTTTTAGACGAAAGGGAACATCGATTCGATCAAGGGGAGCGCTACACCGTGAGGGGCAATTCGACGGTCCGGGTGCCCAAAGCCGGAGAGATGGTGGCGTCGCAGCTGCGCCGCCAGATCGTGCTCGGTGAGCTCAAGGAGGGCGATCAGCTGCCCTCGGAGAGCGTCCTGATGGAGGAGTTCGGCGTCTCCCGGCCCACCCTGCGAGAGGCGTTCCGCATCCTGGAGGCAGAGGGCGCCATCACCGTGCGCCGCGGGGTCCGCGGCGGGGCACGGGTGCAGGTCCCCGACATCGACGTGGCCGCGCGCCACGCCGGCCTGCTGCTGCAGTACCGTGGCACACTGCTGTCCGACGTCTACGAGGTCCGCACCGTTCTCGAGCCCGCGGCGGCCCGGATGGCGGCCAAACGCCGCACGTCCGCCGACCTTGCCCGGCTGCAGGATGCCGTGGACAGGCAGCGTGACTCGGTGGAAGATCCGGGTGCCTCATTCGCCGCCGACGCCGAGTTTCACCGGCTGATCGTCGAGTTGTCCGGCAACGAGACCCTCCAGGTTCTTGCCGGTATGGTCAGCAACATCATCCGCGAAGGAGACCGTTCCTACGCGGAAAGCCACGACTGGCAGACCGAGCAGGAACTTGCGAAGATCGCCGTTCGCGCGCATGCGCGATTGGTCGAACTTATCCGCAAGCGCAGCGGCGACGAGGCTGAGGATTTCTGGAAGAAGCACCTGGCCGAATCGGCCAAGATCGTTCTCGGCGATCGTGCCTCCGCCACTGTTGTTGAGCTCCTCTCGTGACTGTCGCCCTTCCCGACTCGCTCTCCTGACGGTCGGCCCTTCCCGACTCGCTCTCCTGTCCGACGCTCGTCCTTCTGTGCCGCGCTCGCTCCTACCGACCACTCACCGCGAATTTGCGCACCCGGAATCCGTGCAGCGCTGGGCGATCGCTCGGCAAGGTATAGTTGACTAGGCTGAAAGAATTATCCACTTCTACGTTATGATCCGGCGACGCCGACTCTCGCAGCCTGCTCGCACCGGGGGCAGGCGAAGCAGCGACGTGGCCCGCGGTGAGGGGCATGATGGGCGCGAAGATGCCTGCCAATGGGAGCCGGACCGGGCCGTCGGCAAACGGGTCAGGGTGGCCGCCACCGGCTCTGGCCAATGGCCGGATCCCCGGCCAGCGGATACGCGTGCCCAAGACGGCCGAGCTTGTCGCCGCGGAGTTGCGGCGCAAGATAGTGCGCGGCAAGCTTGCTGAGGGTGACGCGCTGCCGTCCGAGGCCGTTCTGATGGAGGACTTCGCCGTCTCACGCCCGACCCTGCGCGAGGCCTTCCGTGTGCTTGAGTCGGAGTCGCTGATCAGCATCAGGCGGGGTGCCCGCGGTGGCGCTCGGGTCCAGGTGCCCGACGGGAACGTGGCAGCCAGTTACGCCGGTCTCGTCCTTGAGTACCGCGGCACCACGCTCAAGGATGTCTACAACGCCCGCACGTTCATCGAGGCGCCCTGCGCGGCACTGCTCGCGCGGCGGCGCACCGAGCCGGACCTCGCGCGCCTGCGGGCGGCGGTCGCCGAGGCGGAGCGGCTGATGGACAACCCCGCCGCGTTCATCCGCGCGCACATGGAATTCCACGCCCTGGTGGTGCGGCTCGCGGGCAACGAGACGCTGGCCGTCCTCAACGGCATGGTCCGGCACATCATCGAGCTTGCGAACTGGTCCCACGTGGAGGTTGACGCCGGTAGCCCGGCGAACGTGCGCGCGAACAAGCGCGGGTTCCGCGCCCATGTCAAGCTCGTCGAGCTGGTGGCCGGACGGCAGGCAGACGCGGCCGAGGAGCTATGGCGGCTGCACCTCAGCGAGGCCGAGAACTACCTCCTGCGCAGCAGGTCCATGACAACGGTCCTTGACCTGCCCGGCTGAGTCAGCGGTCGCCCCGGGACCTGGGCAGTAGGCCGGCCTCCCGGCCTCCCGGGCCCGGCGCCCCGGCCTCCCGGCGCAGGCGGTCGCCGAGGAGATCGCCGCTGCCGGCGGGACGGCGGTGGCCAGCACCGACGACATTTCCGACTGGGACGGCGCCGGCCGGCTGGTCACCCGGGCGGTTGGCACGTTCGGCGGCCTTGACGTGGTGGTGAACAACGCGGGAATCCTGCGCGACCGGATGATCGTCACGATGACCGAACAGGACTGGGACGCCGTCGTCGCCGTTCATCTCAAGGGCAGCTTCGCCGTGCTGCACCACGCGGCAGCGTACTGGCGTCAGCGCGCCAGGGACGGCCACGCCAACGACGCGAGGGTTATCAACACGACGTCGCCATCCGGCCTGTTCGGGAATCCGGGCCTGGGCAACTACGGGGCGGCGAAGGCCGGGGTCGCCGGCCTCACCGTGATCGCCGCGCTGGAGCTCGCAAGGTACGGGGTCACGGTCAATGCCATCGCGCCGACCGCCCTCACCCGCCTGACCGCGGACATCGAGATGATGCGGAACGCGGCGGCCGGCATGGACCTGAGCCCCGGCGCGATCTCGCCGCTCGTGGTGTGGCTGGGCTCCGCGGAATCCCGCGAGGTCACCGGGCGCGTCTTGGGCGTGTTCGGTAACGCGATCACCGTGCTCGAGGGCTGGGTCAACGGTCCCAGCGTGTCGAAGGAGTCCCGGTGGGGCCCGGCCGAACTGTCCGGGGTCGTGCCCGGCCTGGTCGCCAAGGCGGCACCCAACGCCGACCCGATGGGCAACAGGAACCTTGCCGCCTGAACCCCGGGCCGCGGCCCCTGCACCGGACAGGAAATTTCCCTTGACACTCCGGTTGGGTTGAACGCCGCGGCCTCCGATCCCGATATCTGGTGCATGAACAACGCCAGGAAAGCGGGGGGTGGCCCGCGGCGGGTTGCCGTGCAGGTCACCGAGGGGACCGTGGAGATTGTCCTCGGCCGTCACCTCGGGCGCGCCCACCCGTGGCTGTGCGCGACCTGTGGGCGCGTGTCGGTGCGCGCCCACCAGGGCCGGTATGCGTGCCCGCACCGGGCGGGCTACTGCCTCGGCCGGGTGGAGCTGGCCGCCGCGCACTGGAACGGCCGCGACCCGCTCACCCAGGACCAGATTCTCCGGTTTGCCTGCCCGGACTGAACGCCTCCCCTCCCCTTCCCTCCCCTCCCGGCCCGGGACCGGCGGGCCGGGTTTTCTTCGCCACGGTCCTGCCCCCTGGCCGGCCGCGCCCTCAGACGGCGGCGTCCCGGGCGGTCTGTGCCGGAATCCGGAACAGCTCGTTGAACGTCCCGCGGGTGATGCGCTCGCGCACATCGTCGTCCGCGCCGGCGAACAGGCCGCGCAGCGTCACCTGCGTATGCCCGTAGGTGCCTTTCCAGGTGCGGATAGTCATCGCCCCAGAGCACGTTCTGGTAGCCGGTCGCGGCCACGACCTGAACCGCGGTCTTGTCGTGCTGGAAGGAGGCGTAGACCTGCTGGTGGATGATCTCGCTCGGCAGCCTGCTGAGCTTCGGCCGCACGAACATGCCGTGCTGGCGGTACGCCTCGTCCATCCTGTCCCCGATGGCGGGCACCCATGAGGCGCCGCCTTCCGCGATGAGAACCTTCAGGTCCGGGTGGCGGTCGAGCGCACCGCCCGCGACCATGTGCGACACCACGCGCATGCCGGGATAGGTCGTCTCCATGTAGTTGACGATGGCGCGCCGCCCGGGCCGCGGAACACCACGGTGCCCCCGCCGGTGCCGATGTGGAAGCCGAGGACCATGCCCGCCCGCTCGGCTGCGGCCCAGACCGGCTCCCAGCGGTCGAGGCGGCGGCCCGCGAGGCGGCCCGCCTCGGCGACGAAGGCGCGGAAGGGTTTCCCTTCGCGGCCGCGACGGGCGCACATCTGCTGCTCGCAGGCCTACATGTTCGCGGCGAAGGAGAACATCCAGGTACACGGCGGCATCGGCTTCACCTGGGAGCATCCCGCGCACCTGTACTTCCGCCGTGCCAAGTCCGCCGAACTGCTGTCCGGCGGCCCCGCCGTCTACCACGAGCGCCTGCCCGGCCGCCTGGGCATCTGACGGCGCGGGCCCCGGCCTCTCCCGTTCGCCACCTTGGGCCCGGTCGCATATGTGTGGCTGCGGGCTAACCCGAGCCGGCGCGCGGGTTCTGCGTCGCCCGGTTGAGCCGCTCATGGTCCGCCAGTTTGGCGCTGAGATCACCCAAGGTGAGCGCGTGAATCCGTAAGGGCCTTCCGGCCTTCCCGCCGGGTTTCTGCTGGGCGGTGAATCCTTCACCCCGGCCGACGGGGCGTATGGTCCAGCCCACGAATCGTACTTTCAGCCGCGCTAAACCGGCTGCCGCCGTCCTGCTCATGGCGGGCTTCCCTTCTGGCCGCTGACGGCCTGATCCATGCCGCGTGCCACTGGCGGCATGTGCAGCGCTACTTAATTCTGCCTCAGGGAAGGCTATGGTCAGGCCAGGTGCGGTTCGCGTGTCGGCCGGGCGCCCCAGATCTCGCACAGCCTCGGCTCGCCGCAGGCCCGCACAGAAGGCCCAGCCCGCCGCAGTCGCAGGGCGCGGCTGGCGTGCCGGCCGCGAGCTCCCGCACAGGGACCCACGGGCCCGGCCGTCAGCGCGGTTGCCGAAGGAGGAACCGTGTCGCCGTACCGTCTTCACCGAGGAACACGAGCAGTTCCGCCAGATGGTGCGGGCCTACCTGGAGAAGGAGTGCGTACCGCATACCGCGGAGTGGTTCGCCGCGGGCGTCGTCAGCCGCGAGGCGTGGCGCAAGGCGGGCGAACTCGGGCTGCTCGCCTGGGAGGTACCCGAGGAGTACGGCGGCCTCGGTATCAAGGACTTCCGCTACAGCGTCGTCATCGCGGAGGAGATCGCGGCCACCGGCACCCAGGGAATCACGCTCGGCCTGCACAACGACGTCGTGGCGCCGTACCTCATCGACCTCACCACCCCCGGCCAGCGCCGCCGCTGGCTGCCCGGTTTCGTATCCGGCGAGCTGCTCGTCGCGATCGCGATGTCAGAGCCTGGCGCGGGCTCCGACCTGCGGCGCATCACCACCACCGCCCGCCGCGACGGCGATGACTACATCCTCAACGGCACGAAGACGTTCATCAGCAACGGCATCCTCGCGGACCTGGTCATCGTGGTGGCGCGCACGGAACCGGAGGCCGGCCACCGGGGTATGAGCCTGCTCGTCGTGGAGGAGGGCTTTGCCGGGTTCGAGCGCGGGCGCAAGCTCGACAAGATCGGGCACCGTGCTCAGGACACCGCCGAGCTCTTCTTCAACGACGTGCGGGTCCCGGCCGGGAACCTGCTCGGCGAGCCGGGGAAGGGCTTCTACCACCTGATGCGCAACCTGCCACAGGAGCGGCTCGGGATCGCGGTGGTGGCGATCGCCCAGGCCGAACGGGCGTTCGGGGTGACCAAGGAGTACGCCCGCGACCGGCACGCGTTCGGCCGGCCCATCGGCGCCTTCCAGGTCAACCGCTTCGCGCTCGCGGAGATGAAGACCAAGCTCGACGTCGCCCGCGTCTACATCGATCGCTGCGTGCAGGCGGCCGTCGACGGCGAGCTGACCGCGGAGGAGGCCGCGGAAGCCAAGTGCGCGCAGGTGGTCGAGTTGCCGCTGGTTGCCGTGAGCAAGGGCGTTCCGAAGCTCGATAAGATCTTGGTAGTAAGCCTGATCCCCGCGACGGTTTCCCGTCGTGTTCCAGCGTGTGTTGCACCTTGCTAACTCCTGGCGAATGCGCCTGACACCTATCCGTCGGAAGTCCTGCTCGACGCTCTGCAGGTCCGCATTGGCGCGATCAATGAGGCGGCCTTCTGTCGCAGCGGAAATCAGCATCGCTTGTGAGGCTATGTCGGCTCTAGACAGAGCAACCATCGTCTGTGCCCCGAGGTCGTGCAGATCACGGACAAATGCCCGAAACTCAGCAACTACACGCAACACGTATGCGTGCGCAACTGGCCGTCCGATCTCCAGAGGTCTACCTGGACCACCGACGTTACCGAACTGAGCATGTGCCTGGGCAAGCGCCAAGATGGACACTCGCGCCGGGGACCGAGCCAGCGCACCAGTGGAAACGATTTGGAATACGGCACCGCCACTGTATCTCGCCCGTTGGCAACCCCATTCCCCTACGCCTTCGAGTTTGGCATCGCGAGCCAACCGGACGTGCCCCGTGACGGGCGAGCGTGCGGCTCAGGTCGCGTCTGCGCGGGCTTTGCCCGCGTCGGCAGCCGGGGCGTTGCGTGGCGCTGCGGCCGCCTGCCCAGCCGATTCGGCGATGCCCCGCCGTGCCACGGTGCGCTGCGCGAGCACGGCTCCGGACAGCACGAAACCGCCGCCAAGAAGCTGCACGGGGCGAAGTGTCTCGCCGAGCAGCACCCACGCGACGGCGACGCTCGCGATCACCTCGAGCGAGGCGACCGTGGCGCCGACGGCGGCCGTCAGCCGGCGCAGCGCGGCAATGCTCGTCGCGTAGGCGGCGACGGTGGCGACAAGGATCAGCCAGGAGAGGACGAGCGTCGCGGGCACGGCCCGGCCGCCCAGGCTGAGGTCGCCCGCGAGCACGTGCCAGGGCAGTTGCCATGGGCGGGCCAGCGGCACGAGGACGACGGCTGCCCCGGCAAGTCCCCAGGCCAGGCAGGCGAGTGGGTGGATGCCCTCACCTGCGTCCTGGCTGAGCAGGAAGTACACCGCTGCGCAGACGGCCGTGACGAGGCCGAGCAGCAGTCCGGGCACATCGAGGTGGATGCCCTGCCAGGCCTGGACGACGCAGGCCAGCCCGCTGATGGCGAGCACGGCGGCGGCCAGGGCCGTGCCGGGCAGCCGGGCCCGGCGTACGAACCGCACCCAGGCCAGCACAAGGACGGGTGACAGATACTCGAGCAGGGCCGCAATCCCGACCGTGAGGCGGGCGACCGTGCCGTAGTAGAAGGCCTGGACCGCGGCGCAGCCCACCAGGCTGTACGCCACCACGAACCCGAGGCGGGCGCGGCGGACGACCAGCGCACGCGGATTGGTGGCTGCCATTATGGCCATGAGCAGCACGGCCGCACCCGCGAGCCTGATCCAGGTCGCCTGGAGCGGGCTGATGCCCGCGCCGATGAGGGCCTTGGCCAGCGGGCCGGAGAACCCGAAGCACAGCGCCGATGTGGCTGCGAAGATCATGCCGGTCCTGCTGACCCTCGGCATCGCGGCCCTCCCTCCGCTATCTGCGAATAACACCATCATACAAGTTTTGCTGGTGTCTCGTTGCGCTAGGCGCCTCGACCAAGCGGCTCAGGCGGTGGGTTGGCTGAGTTTCGCCCGCATCCACGGGTATGGGTCACGTAGTGGTGCTCGCCTGGCCCTGCGGCGCTCCCGAATCTGGCTGAGCGGCTCGCCTGCGGTGTAATAGCGGCCCCGGCCGTTGCCATGCGCGGTCAGGATGCCCTCTGACGCCATGGCTGCCAGGTCTCGGGTGGCGGTCTGGTCGGTGACTTCGGCACGCTTGAGATAGGTGGCCCGGCGCACGCGGTAGCCGAGAACGGCATCGAACATTGCATCTATCATGCGGTCGGGAAGATCGTGCTCGGCAATGAGCTGGTCGAGTTCGATCCAGGTCGCGTCGGCCTCTTCTACACGACGTGCCACCGTCTGAGCCTGCATGTGATGTGCGCGCAGGTTGAATGTCAGCCAGAGGTGGGAATGGTCGCGCGGTTGCCAGGAACCATGGCCAGTATGAGCCAGCACGCTGTAGTAGTCCTCAGTGTTAGCCCCCAGCCATTCCTCAATGCTGGAGAACTCTGGCTCGCCGATGTCCGAACGGGTGAGCACTGATGTCGCCAGGGCGCGCGCCATCCGCCCGTTGCCGTCACGGAACGGGTGGATCATGACCAGATTCAGATGCGCCATCGCGGAGCGCACCACTGGATCGCTGTTGACCCCGCTGTGCAGGCTTTCGACTAGTGCGTCTACGAGGCTGGGAACCCGTGCGGCGTCCGGCCCCTCGTAGACGACCAGATCGCGGCGCTCGTCGCGGACGTAGATCGGTCCCTTGCGGTAGCGGCCGGGCGACTTCGAGGGATCATGGCTCAGCATCATGTAGTGCATGGCCCGGATCTCGGTGGCGTCGAATGTCGCGTAGTCGTCATCGCCCATCGCCAGGACGTAGCCCAGAGCCTGGCGGTAACCCTGGATCTCCAGGAACGTCTTCTCATCTGCGCTGATAGGCTGTTCACCATCCACTGCGGCGGCTGCGTCGTCCTCCGCGACCTGGTAGCCCTCAATGCTGTTCGAGCCTTGGATGGCACGTGCCAGCGCCGAACGTCGTAGTCCCCCCTCCCACCGCCTCGGCGTGCGCAGGACATGACGCAATTCCTTGCGCATCTGGTGGATCTCACTTAGGACGGCATCGTCTTCGCTCGTAAGTGGAGGAGCGCGGTAGATGGCCGCGTGACGTGATGACGTATTCATACAATCATTCTAGCGCATCTATGACTACTTAAACTAGTCGTCGCATCACGAGCGCCAGTTCGAGGGCATGCGCGGCTCGCCGAGCCGACCCAGTGCCCGCAGAGGAGTTGTGTTGCGGCATGGTCCGCCCGGCTGTTCGGCGGTCGCTGTGCGGGTGGTTGGCGCGGCGCTCGCGCTGGTGCTGGATTTGCTCCGCGCCTGCTGCTCGCGGATGGGGCGGTCCTGGTTGGCCTGGCGGCCGTCCAGGCGCCATCCCTGGTGTCCGGGGAATGATCGGGCTAATACGCGGCCTTTCGCACCTGGTCAAGTCCGTGGAGGATGACGTTCAACTGCCCCGGGCTGTCAATGTATTCGAGGACTGCGCTGTTGAAGGCGCTCTCCATTACCTGCGGCATGGAATCCGATGCGTCGAAGCGGACGTTCACGGCGTGGGTGAGATTCCTGGCAAGCTCGCGCGTTACTGGATCCGGATAGCGGTTGAGCGGCACGAGCTGATTCACCGATATCGCGCCGCTGCTCGGACGGCTGATCCATGCTTCCTGCGCCTCGGGTGTGGTCAGGTAGGCAATCAGCTTGCGCGCCGTCGGCGTGTCGCGGAACATCCCGAGCAGGTCGCCTGCGACCTCCTCGCTGTTCCGGCCCGCGGATGTCAGTGGCGGGAAGGGAATGAAGTCGAAATCGGTGCTCGCCCGGGGGTGGCCGCCGGGGGGGGAGGAGCCGAGCTTGTCCTGGGCGTAGAAGGCGGTGATGAAGGAACCCTCGTGATCTAGGTAGCATCCCGGGGGGCTGGTGAATATGGGCTGGCCGGCCCGGCCGTAGCTGGTGAAAAGCTCGGATTCCATGCCGTCATGGACGAGGCCGGGCGTTTCCGCAAGCTGGCCGAACGTCCGCCACGCCGCCATGATCTGGGCTGACGTCCATGGCAGCGTGCCGGCCACCCACCGGTCGTATACCTGCGGGCCGGACTGGTGGAGCACAATGTCCTCGATCCAGTCAGTTCCGGGCCATCCGGAGCTGGAACTGTCCTCCATGCCGATGCACCACGGCGACGTGCCTCCTGCCGCGAGGCTTTTCGCCACGCTCGTGAGCTGGCTCCAGGTCAGGCGTGGCGACGTGAGGCCGCCGAGGTCACGAGCCGGAAACTGCTTGGGGTCGTACCAGATGACGCTCTTCAGCGCCGCTTTGACGATGATCGCGTAGTAGTGCCTGGCGCCGGATGGCCCGGCTGCCTGCATGAGCCTCAGCCAGCCGGGCCCGTACTGACTGGCCATTGTCTTCAGGTCCAATGCCCCGTCGATGGAGGCTAGCGTCCCAGTGGCCGCGTCCTGGTGCAGTTCGCCCGGCGTGGCAAGCACCGCGAGATCAGGGGGATGCCCGTCTTTCAGGTCGCTGGCGAGTACGGCATCGGCGTCGCGTGTCCCTGTGTAGTCGATCTGGATTCCATATTTCTGCTCGAAGCCGTGGAGCATCGTCAGGAATCCGCTCTTCTCATCTCCTGTCCACGAGCCAAGTACCGTCACGACGGCCGCACCGCCCGCCGGGCGGCAGCCGGCCAGTCCGCAGGCAGCGAGCAGCACGAGCACCAGCAGCACGGCCGAGTTACCACGTCCCATGTCGGTCACCTGTTACCCCCGGTATTCGTCGAGGCGGGGCTTGATCCCGAGCCAGGCGAGTCCAGCGATCACCGCGGCCGTAGCGGGGATACCCACCGGCAGACCGCCCGTGTTCTCCGCCGACATCAGATCAGCGTCAAGCGCGGCGCTGGCGGGCTGCGTCTGCGTCACGCTCAGCCCGCCGGGCGCGGCACCCGACCCGTTCCCCGCGGCGTTGGCCCGCAATGCCGTGGCCTCGGTGTCCACGGCCCGGGTCTGGGCCTGCCAGATCCCGGTGAGCTTCGGAAGCGCCGTGCCCCGGGCGGCGGCGATGGCCGCATCGGCGGGCAGGGCCACGACAGCGATCCATGCCAGCAGTCCGCATACGAGGGCAGCGGCCATCAGCAGAGGAGGGCTGATCACCCGCCGGAACCTGCGCCGCAGAAAGCCTTGAGCGGCGATGATGCTTCCCAGCCCGAGAAGGCTGGCCACCGCGAATGCGAGAAACAGCGCGGGATCTGTCCACGGCGAGGCCAACTGTCGGCCGAGTGCCTGCTTATCGAGAACACCCAGCCCGTCGATGCTGGCCAGCAGGCCGCCCTGCAGGTTGCGCATCGAGTGCGAGGCGGAGGCCAGGTACGCGTACCCCAGATCGTGATCGCTGGCGGTGCCAAGGGCGATATCCCTCCGGTAGGCGGCGTCCGCCTGCTCAACCAGAGCCTGATAGTTCACGAGCTGCCCGCTCACGGTCTCCAGCTGACTTCCCGCGCCGCCGGACGGCTCTAACGCCGCGAGCCGCTGGAGATCCTGGCCGGCGGTCGTGATGTCGTTCTGGTACTGTTGCCCGGCCCCGGTGAACTGAGCCTCCCCGGACCGGAAGCTCTGCCACGCCGCGCGATCCGCATCGGACAGTGCCGCGTGCGCCTCGATCACTTTGAGGAACGCGGGTAATTCGGTGTCGCGAACCGACGCGGCGGTCCCGTGCAGACCCCACAGCAGGATCGTCGAGGTGATCCAGAGGAGAACGGTAGCGGCGAGAAGGACTGCCAGCACGCCACGCAGGCGTCCCGGCGTGCTCTGCGGCCTGAAGCGGCGGGCTGCGGCGACCGCCACGGCCCGGCCGCTCACTCCTAGCGTCACAACGCGGGCGGCGGGCACCGAAGATGTCATCCCTTCGCCGCGTGCCGACGCCGCGGATGGGTACGGGGCTTGTCCCGGTCCCGGTGCGAAATGTTCCTCATCATCGACGGACTAAGCTTGCCCGTAACTCTACATCGGGCGACAGCCGCCGCCATTTGAGGGCAGGCCGGAGCGGATCATTTTCCGGAAACCCGGGCAGGCTGGCTGCGGAGTTCCTGATCAGGCGCGTGCGCACGCGGGCGCGGGTGGAGCCGTGCGGTGCCGGGTCAATGGCCGCCGCCGAGGTTGTCGCCGCCCGGGTACCCGCCGCCGCCGAATTTCTTGTCGAGCGCCGCGTAGTCCGTCATGCCGCCGTCGGCCCGCGGCAGTGCGTCGATGAACTCGACCGTCTTCGGCTTCTTGTATGACGCGATATGGCGCCTGCAGTGCTCCACGATGTCCTCGGCGGTTACCGCGCCGCTGCCCTTCAGCACGACGACCGCCCTGAGGTCCTGCATGAACTGCTGGCTCGGGACGCCGATGACGGCCTCCCGCGCGGCCGGGTGCGACCGCAGGCAGTTCTCCACCTCGGCGGGGAAGATGTTCTCCGCGCCGGACTTGATCATCCGCGTCATGGTGCCGAGGAACGTGATCGTGCCGTCGGGCTCGCGGCGGCCCAGGTCGGTCGTGTGCCACCAGCCGCCCCTGAAGCGGTGCTCGTTGATCTGCGGGCGGTTCCAGTAGCCGAGGTGCACCAGGTCGCCCCGTACGCAGATCTCGCCGGCCGCGCCTGCCGGGCATTCGCGGCCTTCCGCGTCGAGGATGCGTACGGCGGTCACTGGCGCCGGCCGCCCGGCGCCTGACCTCTTTCGAGCCCGATGGCGCGGTCTACGCAGCCTTCTGATCTCGATGCTCCGCACAGTTGGCCTTGCGGCCCCCATCCCGGCCCACCGCGTAACGGGCATGTCAGGCAGGCCAGGCGAAGGTGGGCGGGGGACCATGGGGAACCGCAGGCGTGCCTATTGTGGAGGTACGCAAACCTGGGAAGGGTGCAGAGCTGATGCAGCAGGCTGACACGCTTGGCGACCGGCTACGGAATGTTCGCAAACGCCGTGGCCTGAGCCAGCGCGAGCTGGCGGATCTGTCCGGCGTGTCGGTGTCGCTGATCCGCAAGCTTGAGCAAGGTGAACGCGAGGATTCGCGTCTGGAGACAGTGCACAAGCTCGCTGCTGCCCTGCGGGTGCCAACGACTGCCTTGGCCGCCGGGCCGGACGCGGCGGAGCCCGAACGCGAGGACGTCGAGCAGTGGGCACCTGTACGGCGTGCTCTCGAAGGCCGCGCGGAGGAAGTGCCGGCCGAGGAACCGACGCTTGAAGGGCTCGGCACCGCCTTTGCCGGCGTGGTGCCGCTGCTGGTGGCTAACCAGTTTGCGGAGGTGCGGGCGATGCTCCCCGCACTGTTGCGTGATGCCGATGCGCTGGTGGCTGTGTCGGTGAACGGGACGGAGGCGGCGGCGCGGCGGCTGCGGTCACAGATCCGCCAGTTGACGGCGTTTTTGATGAGCCAGACGTGGCAGTTCGACGTAACCGGCCATGCCTTGGAGATGGCGCTTGACGACGCGGGTGACGGTCTCACGGCGATGTCGGCGATTGACGAAAAATGCTGGGGACTCATTCGCGCGGGTCGGCTGGCCGAGACCCGTGACCTCGCTACCCGATGGGCTGACGAGACCGAGCCGAGGAGGTTGTCACGAGCGACGAGGGACGAGCTGGCCGCGTGGGGCAACTTCCTTTTGCGGGTTTCGGCGGCGGCGGTCCGCGACAACCGGCCGGGTGAAGCCCGGGAGGCGCTGCGGCTGGCCCGCGTGGCGGCAGTCGCGACGGGCAATGATTTCATCCTCGGGTATCACCCGTGGCAGGTGTTCGGGCCGGTGACCGTCGCGGTGATCCAGGCCGAGAACGCGATGATCCAAGACCGGCCAGAGACCACATTGGCGATATCGGGTCAGCTTGACGTGCGGAGTTTTCCGGTGTCGAGGCACTACCACAGACATCGCCTTGATGTGGCACATGCGCATGTGGCCGTGCGGCAGTATGGGGAGGCGGTGGGCGTGCTGCAGGAGATCCGGCGGGCGGCGCCGGAATGGCTGGTTCAGCAGCGGTATGCGCGTGACATCCTCGCTGATGTCGTTGAGCGCCGCCGGGTGCTGACGGCGGAAATGAGAGACCTCGCGGATTTCATCCGCTTGCCGTTGTGATCATGGGTTGGCACTTCTCCTGAGGTCTTAGCGGGACTGCCATTGCCCGGGGCGCTGCCGTAAATCTAGCGTACCTGCATGCCACGCATGAGGCAGGATTGCCCACGACGGCACGGTGAGCGCGGTCAATATGCGACGCGTTGCGAGTGGCCGCTGCAGAGCAGCCTGCCGCCGCTGGGCCCGATTCCCACGGCTGTGCCATGCGCGCGTGCCCACGCGGCACACGTCATGTGGGGATGGGGCATGCGGGACATTACTGACACGGTGGAACTAGTCGTTTCTGAGATAGTTACCAACGCGGTTAAGGCCGCGCAGGCGCTGGACGGGGGGCCGTTCCCTGTCCGCTTATGGCTGCTTTCCGACAGAAAGCGTGTTCTCGTCCTCGTCTGGGACGCCTGCCCAGATCCGCCCGTGCGCATGGAACCGGACGACTGCACCGAGGGTGGCCGTGGGCTCATGCTCGTGGACGCGTTAAGCACAAGGTGGGACTGGTACGCCGCACCGTGTGACAGCGTCGAAGGGAAAGCGGTATGGGCGCTGGTAACGGTGTAATAGTGCCGCCAAACAAACGGAAGGGCTTGCGGGTGCCTGATCACATCGGCGTCTCCGGCGGCGAGGGCTTATCGGTAGACATATTTCTCAAGAAGGAGCCCATTGAAGGCGAGGACCGGCTTGCGGTAAGTGCATGTCCCGCTCAGGATGATAGCCGCACTTGAACTACCCCCGCAGGAGCAGGAAGACGTGATTTTGGCCCCGCCAGCGCCAGCGTGCGACGGCACAGATTCGGAGTAGCTCAGGTGGGACAGGCTTTATGGTGCGACGCGAAGAAAGCCGGCCATCCGATGAACTCCTACGCCGTCATGGACGTCAGGACAGGGGTACCTGCGGGCCAGACCGGCGCGGACGCGCCCGCCACGCCCGTGGCTGGCCGTGGCACGGATTAGGCGCGTCACGAGGATCTGCGATCTTCCGCACGACGGCGAGGTCAGCGGAGACCGGGCGCTGTTCGTCATCGCGGACCGCATCTACACGATCGACGCATGCGCGGCGCACAAGGCCAAACTACGCGCCGCCGTCGACCTGGTCATCCGGGCCCTGGCCGCGCACCGGGCGACGGCACCCAAACGGCAGGGCACGCGCAACCGGCCGAGACAAAGCATGTGGCCGGGCCGCTGAAACCCGCAACCTTCAAGGCCCCGGTCGCCCGGGAGACATGGACGACCTGGGCCGTGTCTCGCGGGCGCACACTGGCCGGCGCGGGCGCCTTCACCGGGGCGTGAGGGGACTCTTGCCGGGGGCCAGCAGCGCGACGGCGAGCGCGACGAGCGACACCACGGTCACGGCGATGGTGATCAGCAGCAGCATGCGGCGCTGGCCGAGGGCGCCCGGCTGGGCGGGCCGGCGCGCCAGGCGGCCTATCCCCCAGACCAGCCCGCTCACCGCCAGGGCCGCAGCGCCGCCTGCGGGGCTCACCTTGAGGATCGCACCGCCCAGGGCCGCGAACGACAGCGCGGTCCGGGCCCAGGCCAGGCGCGTCCGTGCCCCGGCGAGCCCGGGATCCACGTCTTCTGCGTTCTCGGCGGGATCTTCGGCAGCGGTCCCTTCCGCATCCTGGCCGGGCGTCATTTCAGCGCTGCCGACAGCAGGACGAGCGCGGCCGCGACGGCCGCCTCGATGGTGATCGAGACCGCCAGGATCCGCGGCAGCGGGGAGCGGGGCAAGGGCTCGCCGCGGCGCAGCGCCCGCTGGTTCCGTTCCCATTCCAGGTAGCCGGCCAATGACAGGATGGCGCCGAGGACGATCAGCGGCACCGCGAGCACGCGGCGGCCCCACGGGACGCCGGGAAACGGCGGCAGCAACTGGGCGATGGCCAGCCCGGCGACCACGAGGGCCAGCGCGGTGCGGCTCCACGCCAGGAACGTGCGCTCGTTGGCGAACGTGAACCGGGCGTCCGGCTCGGTGCTGCCGGTTGCCGCGGTCTCGTCGCCGTCCCCGATCCGGCCCGTGGCGCTCGTCACGCCTCAGCGGTCTTTCGCACATAGAACGTGAACACGCCACCATCCTCCCCGCATCAAGCAGTTCATCGCCGTTTGGCAACCTGCTTTCAGAGTGCGATCAGGCGAAGGCTCGGGTCGAGGGCACGGAGATCGTCAGGATCGGACGTGACGACCGGGCTGTTCACTGCGATGTGCACAGATCACAACGTGGGCGTCGGTGATGTCCGACGTTCCGCTCGCCGCGAGGAGCCTGCCGACGTTCGTCGCATCTACGCGGCCGAGGGGTATCACGTCGGTCGCTGGCTGGCGTGCCAACCATGCGAGCCGGACCTGGCGGTCGGGCCGGCGGACAGCTTGCGCCAGCGCGGTCGCTGGAATCGTGACGCGGGCACCTGTCTCACGGGTGCGGGCTAGGAGCACGACCACGCGACGATCGTTTCGATCCAGCGCTGTCAGCCCGCCCGCGTCGAGTGTGACCCCTGGCACCGGCATTTATGCAGCCGGCTTCCCTGGACGCTTCTTGACACCGAGCATCTCATCGGCCCAGGCGCGCTCGTCGTCTGAGGGCGCACCGCCGGTTTCCCGCAGCGCAGGCGTCCGGTTCTGCGGGCACCGCGCGGGCTGGCACGGGCCACCACCCTGGCGCCGGCGGCGGCCGAACGCGGCCCCAGCGCCCGCAAGCACCCCTTGAGTTACCCCGGTTGCGCCCGTGCTGTCCGCGCCCGGCCGCGGGGCAATTCGGCCCGGTTCGGTTTGGCAGCCCGCGTGGCGGGCAATCGCCTGGCCAGCGGGGGATGGCAGGTGAGGCAGCAGGATGAATCCGATTGAGCGGGTGGTCCGCCGGATCGACGCCGCGCAACAGCGGCACAAGGCCACGGCGTTCGTGTTCGGGGTGATAAAGAAGTACGGGGATGACAACGGCGGGGTACTTGTCGCCAATCTCGCCTACGCGAGCTTCATCTCGCTGTTCCCCTTGCTGCTCGTGCTCGTGACCATCCTGGGCCTGGTCGCGTCCGCGGACCCCGCGCTGCGCCAGCAGGCGCTCAACGCGGTGGCGCGGCAGGTTCCGCTGATCGGCCACGAGCTGACCCGCAACGTCCACGCGCTGCGGCGCTCCAGTCTCGTCGGCCTGGTGATCGGCTTGGTGGTCTTGGTCTGGGGCGTGACCGGGCTGGCGCAGGCGGGCCTGTTCACGATGGAGCAGGTGTGGAACCTGCCGGGGCCCGCCCGGCCCGGCTATGCCCAGCGGCTCGGCCGCGCGATCTCGTTCCTGTGCGTGCTCGGCCTGGGCGTCGTCGTCACGACGCTGCTGACCAGCCTGGACACCTTCGGCCACCACGCCGTCGGCCTGGTCGTCCTGGCCGAGCTCCTCGCGGCCATCGCCAACGTCGGGATGTATTTCGCCAGCTTCCGTGTGCTCACGCCGAAAGGCGTGCACAGCCGCTGGCTGGTGCCGGGCGCGGTGGCCGGCGGGATCGCCTGGACCGGGCTGCAGGCGCTTGGCTCTTACCTGGTGCATCATTTCCTGCACACCGACTCTGTCTACGGCGTGTTCGGCACGGTGCTCGGCCTGCTCGCGTGGATCTACCTGAGCGTCGAGGTCACCGTGTACGCCGCGGAGATCAACGTCGTGCTTGCCCGGAGGCTGTGGCCCCGCTCGATCGTGCAGCCGCCGCTCACCGAAGCGGACCGGGCCAGCATGGCGCTGCAGGTGCTGCAGAACCAGCGGCGCGAAGAGCAGCGGATCAACGTGGTTTTCGACGACCGCCCGCCCGGTGCCAAAAGGCCGGCCCGCACACCGCAGACGCCCGGCGAAGTAGCGCCGCCCGCGCCGATGCCGCCCGCGGCAGCGCCGGACGAGGGTCGGCTAACGTGACGGTAACAATGCCGTTGACCGGGGAGGGGCCATGAAGCTGAGCGCGCGCAACCAGATCCAGGCGCGGGTGACCAGCATCAACAGCGGAGAGGCGATCGCCAACGTCGAACTGGACGCGGGCGGCGTGCGCTTGGTGGCCTCGGTCACGGTGGAGGCGGTCGGTGAGCTCGGCCTGGCTGAGGGCAGCGAGGTCACCGCGGTAATCAAGGCGTCAGACGTGATCCTCGCAACCGGCGGCTGACCGCACCGCCAAGGCTGCACCGCCCGCGCAGCCGTTACGAACAAAGATCCTTAACGGCTGCCGCGGATGCGCCGCCCGCTGGTGCGGGGGATCCCGGGGGCCGCCCGTCCGTGGACAGCACGGCAGCAGGCCTCAACGGCTGCCGCCGTGTGGGTTGCCATTGCCATGAGGTCTGTGACTGCCGCCGGGACCGGCGTTGCCGTGCGAACCGGGGCCGCCGGCCGTCCGTTCGGCGCCCTCGCCCTCGCCGCGCAGGGCTCCCACGAGCGTGACGATGCTGCCGCGCGGCAGCAGGCCGCCCGGCTGGACCGACACGACAGTTCCGGCCGGCGCCTGGCTGGCGGGCCGCCACAGGACGCGGACCGCAAAGCCCAGCCGGAGCAGGTGGCGGCGCACCGTGCCGACCGGCTGGCCGATGAGCGCCCCGGCGTTGACCTCGGCGAAGCCGGGGGCCGGCGCGGCGGGCCTGGGTGCGGTATGCGGCAGGGGCGCCGCGCCGTGCTGCGGTGCGGCGCCCATCACGCTGGCGAGCGCCAGCGCGGCCACGGCTGCCAGGGCCGCTGCGGCGGCCGCGGAAGGCAGCCGGGCGGCACGGCGCAGCCGCATCCTGGCGTTATGCCGCCGCCGGCGCGCCGAGACCGTGGCCGGCGCCGCTCCGGGGTCTCGTCCGTGCAGGCCGCGGCCGCGGCGCGCAGACCCGCCGCGGCGCGCGGGATGCGCGGAGCGTGAGCCCGCCGGGCCGTCTTGCGGGCGCGCCGTCCCGGCCGCCGCCGCGGCCAGCGGGATCGTGGACGTGCCGCCCGCCGGGGGCGGCGCGGCGGGCGCGGCCCCCGGCGGGAGCGCCGGGATGGCTGTGTCGGCGGGCCGGGCCCGGGCACATCCGGCGGTGCGCAGCCGGTCGCGCAGCTCGCCGGCGCGCGAGGCCACCTCGCCGGCGCTGCCTGGGCGCGCGGCGGGGTCCTTCGCGGTGAGCTGGCTGACGAGCGCGGCCACCGCTGCCGGCACGGCCGGCGGCAACGGCGGCATCGGGCTGAGGCGGTGGGCGAGCGCCACTTCCAAGGGGGTTCCGCTGAAGGGCGCGGCGCCGGCCAGGCATTCGTAGGCGACGACGCCAAGTGAGTACAGGTCGCTCGCGCAGGTGGCGCTTGCGCCACCGACCCGCTCCGGCGCCAGGTAACCCGGTGTGCCCACCAGAATGCCGGTACGGGTGAGCGGCGCGGATCCCACCGCGTGCGCGATGCCGAAGTCGGTGATCTTCACGCGGCCGCCGCGGCTCAGCAGCAGGTTGCCCGGCTTGATGTCACGATGCACCAGGCCCGCCAGATGCGCCGCATGCAGCCCCGCCGCCGCCTGGGCGATCACATCCACCGCCCGCACCAGATCCAAAGGGCCGCCGGCCAGCACATCGGCAAGTGACGGGCCGTCCACGAGCTCCATCACCAGGAAGGGCGGATGCGGCGCCTCGGGCTCACCGTAGTCGTAGACCCGGGCGATGCCTTCGTGGCACAGGGCGCCCGCGTGCCGGGCCTCGGCGCGGAACCGGGCCAGCGCCTCGGGGTGGCGTGCGTATCCGTCCTGCAGCAGCTTGACCGCCACCGGCCGCGCCAGGATGACGTCCGTTCCCCGCCACACCTCGCCGAAGCCACCGGTCGCTATCCGGTCGGTGAGCTGGTATCGGTGAGCGAGCAGGAGGTCGGCGCATGTAGACAGCACAGGCGTCGGTTACCCCGGCGATGAGGGGCTAACCGTCGGCCGCACGAAGTCCCATCCACCCGCGGCGGCCCGCGGGCACCCAGGTGACTCAGATGCGTCTCGTGACGTGCTTTACCCCGGTAGATGCGCCGAAAATTAGGAAAACAGAGCGCATTCGCGTTATATTCGCCGAGTGTCGGTCACTTTCCGGATCAAGGACGCCGCCGAGCTCCTCGGGGTCAGCTACGACACGCTGCGCCGCTGGGCGGAGGAGGGCCGGATCGAGCGGACCACGGACTCCGCCGGGCGGCTCGCCGTGGACGGGGTGGTGCTCGCCCGGTTCGCCCAGGAGCGGGCCGAGTCGGCGAGCCACCGCGGCGATCCGGTGGTGGCCGCCCAGTCGCTGCGGAACCGGTTCAGCGGCCTGGTCACGCGCGTGGTCCGCGACACCGTGATGGCTCAGGTGGAAATCCAGGCGGGCCCGCACAGGTTCGTCTCGCTGCTCAGCCGTGAGGCCGCCGACGAGCTTGGCCTGGAGCCGGGCGTTCTCGCCGTGGCGGCCGTCAAGGCGACCAACGTGTCCATCGAGATCCCCAAGAACCGCTGATCTCGCCTGGCGAGACCCGGATATAGGAGCTTCACCGTGCGCCGTACCGCCATCGCTCTCATCGGGGCCGGGATCGCAGCCTCCGCCGTGGCTGGGTGCGGGTCCAGCAGCAGCTCAGGAAGCTCGGCGTCACCGAGTGCGAGCAGTTCCGCGCCCGCGCCCGCGTCGCTGTCCGGATCCGTCACGGTGTTCGCGGCCGCCTCGCTGAAGGAGGCGTTCACCACCATCGGCAAGCAGTTCGAGGCCGCGCACCCCGGCGTGAAGGTGACGTTCAGCTTCGGCGCGAGCTCCACCCTGGCCCAGCAGATCATCTCCGGCGCGCCCGCCGACGTCTTCGCCTCGGCGTCCCCGAAGAACATGCAGCAGGTCGTCACCGCCGGCGACGCGTCGTACCCGGTGAACTTCGCCAGGAACGTGATGGAGGTCGCCGCACCGCCGGGCAACCCGGCGCACGTCACCTCGGTCAACGACCTGGCGAAGCCGTCGGTGAAGGTCGCGCTGTGCCAGCCGCAGGTGCCGTGCGGGGCCACCGCCGCGAAGGTTTTCGCCAACGCCAAGATCACCGTCAGGCCGGTCACCGTGCAGCCGGACGTGAAGTCGGTCCTCAGCCAGGTCGAGCTCGGCAACGTCGACGCGGGCGTGGTCTACGTGACCGACGTCCACGCCGCGGGCGGGAAGGTGACGGGTGTCCCGATCCCGGCCAGCATCGACGCATCGACGGAGTATCCGATCGCGACGGTCAGCAGGAGCGGCGACGCGGCCACGGCGCGGGCGTTCGTCGCCTACGTCCTGTCCCGGGCCGGCCAGAGCGCGCTGTCCGCGGCCAAGTTCGGAAAGCCCTGACGGCCCGCTATCGGCCACACCGGTGGACACGCTCGCCACGCCGTCGCGGCTGTCGGCCCGTGACCGGGCGCGCCGGGCCGACCGGGGCGGCGCCGGCCCGAGGTCGGTGCCTGCCCCGCTGCTCGCGCCGGCGCTGGTGGCGGTCGCCTTCCTGGCGCTGCCGCTGGCCGGGCTGGTGGTCCGCGCCCCGTGGGGCAGGCTTGGGCCGGTGCTGAGCGGGTCGGACGCGGCCGCGGCCCTGGTCCTGTCCTTGTGGACCGCGTCGGCGGCCACGGCAGTCTCCCTGATCATCGGGGTGCCGCTGGCGTGGGTCCTGGCGAGCAGCGGTTTCCCCGGGCAGCGGCTGCTGCGGGCACTGGTGACCCTGCCGCTGGTGCTCCCCCCCGTGGTCGGGGGGGTGGCACTGCTGCTCGTGTTCGGCCGCACCGGCCTCGCCGGCAGGTACCTGGACTCCTGGTTCGGGCTGACCATCCCCTTCTCGCCGCTGGCGGTGGTGATGGCAGAGACCTTCGTCGCGATGCCGTTCCTGATCATCACCGTCGAAGGCGCGCTGCGCTCGGCCGACCAGGGCTTCGAAGAGGCCGCGGCCACGCTGGGCGCCACCCGGATGACGGTGTTCCGCCGGGTCACGGTGCCCCTGATCGCGCCATCCCTCGGGGCGGGCGCGGTGCTGTGCTGGGCGCGGGCGCTGGGCGAGTTCGGCGCGACGATCACGTTCGCCGGCAGCTTTCCCGGGCGGACCGAGACCATGCCCATCGCCGTGTACTACGCCCTGGAAAATGATCCCGCTGCGGCGATCGCGCTCAGCCTGGTCCTGCTCGCGGTCTCCATCGCGGTGCTGGTCTCGCTCCGCGGCCGCTGGCTACGGGGTGGCTCGGTGCAGTGACCGAGGGCAGCGGCGGTCCCGATGGCCTCGTCGTCGATGCGGAGGTCAGGCGCGGCAGCTTCACCCTGCGGGCCGCCTTGTCCGTGCCGCCGGGCCAGGTGCTCGGCGTGCTCGGCCCCAACGGGGCGGGCAAGTCCACGTTGCTTCGCGCGCTGGCCGGCCTGACCCCCGTCGCGGCCGGCCGCATCGTGCTGGCCGGGCAGGTCATCGACGACGCGGGCACGGGGGCCTTTGCCGACGCCGCGGCGCGGCCCGTCGGTTTCGTCTTCCAGGACTACCGGCTGTTCCCGCACCTGAGCGTGGCCGACAACGTGGCGTTCTCGCCGCGCGCCCGCGGCATGGGCAGGCGGGCCGCCCGGTCGGCGGCCAGCGGTTGGCTCGACCGGCTCGGCCTCACCGCTCTCGCCGACCGCAGGCCGGCCGAGCTGTCCGGCGGGCAGGCCCAGCGGGTGGCGCTCGCCCGTGCGCTCGCCGGCGAGCCAGCGCTGCTGCTGCTCGACGAGCCGCTGTCGGCGCTGGACGCGCGCACCCGCCTGGACGTGCAGACCGAGCTACGGCGCCACCTCGCGGACTTCACCGGGCCGTGCCTGCTTGTCACCCACGACCCGCTCGAGGCGCTCGTGCTCGCCGACCGGCTGCTGGTCCTGGAAGACGGCCGGATCGTCCAGGAAGGAACGCCCGCTCACGTCGCGAGCCGGCCCGCGACGGAGTACGTGGCCAAGCTCGTCGGGCTGAACCTGTACGCGGGCCGCGCCGACGGACCCGGCGTCGCGCTCACCGATGGCGGCGGGTTCGTCGTCCCCGACCACGGCCAGCACGGTGATGTGCTCGTCGCCGTCCGTCCCTCCGCGGTGGTGGTCAGCGCCAGCCCCCCGCAGGCCAGCAGCGCGCGCAACACCTGGGCCGCGCGGGTCGCCGGCCTGACCATGCTCGCCGACCGGGTGCGGCTCGACCTGCACGGGCAGCCGCCTGCCCGCGCCGACGTCACGGCCGCGGCAGTCGCGGAACTGTCGCTGCGGCCCGGCAGCCGCGTCTGGCTCACGGTCAAGGCCACCGACATCGAGGTCTACTCCCACGCGGCCGCTAGGCCGCACGTCCAGCAGTGACGCCGGCTCGCGCAGCCGTTAAGGGTCATGATCCTGAACGGCTGCGCTGGGCTGCACGGCTGCAACGGGACCGCAACCTGGCGGCGAAGGCGGCTGCTACCCCCGCGTCCGACCGTGATCCCATGGATGGGCCAGAAGCAGCCGTGACCGGGGAGACAGCGCATCAGATCACCCCCAACGGCACCGGGGGAGCCGCGGCGGACGAGGCCGTGCGCTCCCTGTACCACTCGAGCTACCAGTCGCTCGTGCGCATTGCGGTGAGCCTCGTCGGCGACGCCGCCGTCGCGGAGGAGGTCGTGCAGGACGCGTTCGTGGGGATGCACGGCGCCTGGGGGCGGCTGCGCGACGCGGGCAAGGCGCTTCCCTATCTGCGGCAGTCGGTGGTGAACCGGTCCAAGTCGGTGCTGCGCCACCAGGCGGTCGTCCTGAAGTACCCGCAGAAACCGGCACCGGACGAGCCGAGCGCCGAGCAGGGCGCCCTCGCCCTGCTCGAGCGCTCGGAGGTCATCGACGCGCTGCGGGCACTTCCCAGCCGCCAGCGTGAGGCGGTCGTGCTGCGTTATTACGCCGGCCTGTCGGAAGCGCAGATCGCGCACGCCATGGGGATCAGCAGGGGGGCGGTGAAGAGCCACACGGCACGCGCGATGTCGGCACTGCGGATGTTCCTTGCGCGCGACACGTGCGCGTAACCGAGCGCGCCGGTGACCGGGCGCCCGCGCAGGTGGGGCGACTAGGGTACATTTGGTCTTGGGGGCCTTTAACTCGGATCCTTGCACCCATTTCGTGCCATGTTTACCCCGAGCGCGCAGGATCGAACGTGAAGATCATATCCAGGTGCCTGGAGACCCGGTGACGGAGAGACCGACGACGCTCAGGCTCGGATCCACGGAAGAAGCGTTCAGACCCCACGGCACCTGCACGCTTCTCGTGACTGACATCGCCGGATCTGGCAGCCTGCGCACCCGGTCGGTGCAGGAGGAGGTCCGGTCCGGGCACTACGGCATGCTGGAGGATTGTCTCAGAGGCTCGGAGATTCGGCCGGAGCGGTGTTACTGGGAGGACCGCGGCGATGGCATCATCGTCGCAATTCCACCCACGTACAGACCGCTCACGCTGATATTCCCCTTCTTGGATAACCTGCAGTACTGGCTTCGAGAGCATAATCTCAACGCTGATCATTGGAAACGAATTCGCCTCCGTGTGGCCCTGCACGTCGGCGAGGCTTACCACGATGGCCGTGGCCTTACCGGAAGCGATGTTAACCTTGTCTTTCGCCTTGTCGAAGCACGGAGGTTGAAGGGCGCCTTCAGGGACTCCTCCGCTTCGCTGGCATTCATCGCCTCCGACGAGGTCTACCGGGATGTGATCAAGACCGCACCGAGGCCCGTTGATCCGGACGTTTTCACTGCAATTCATGTCCAGGAGAAGGAGACACACGCCACTGCGTGGATTCAGCTCAGGGGTAAGGCGGATCCACGGGAGTCCGCCCGCCAGGACCTCTGTCCGTATCCGGGGCTGGCCCCGTTCAGGCTGGACGACGTGCAGTGGTTCTTCGGTCGTGAACGAGCCACCTCAGATCTGCTGCAACGGCTCGGCACGCGCCTACGTGGCACCGGGCCGCTTATCGTTGTCGGCCCGTCCGGGGTCGGCAAGTCGTCGTTACTGCGGGCAGGGCTGCTGCACGGCGTGAAAAACGGGAACCTCGGCGTTCAGGGGTCGCGTGAGTGGTCGCGGCTCCTGTTCACACCGACCGCCGCGCCACTTACCGAGCTGACCGCTCAGCTGGCTGAGCTTGGCGTCACGGACCTCCAGCGGCGAATCGGCGGATGTCCGGCCGGCGCGGTGAGCGAGCCGCCGGCCGACGGGCGCTCGATGGCGCAAGACCGGATATTGATCGTGGTCGATCAGTTCGAGGAAATCTTCACCCTGTGCCCCGACGAGCGCCAGCGGCAGGCGTTCATCCGAGCCCTGTGCGCCCTGGCTTCGGGGTATGCGGGAAACGCGCCGCAAACACTGGTCGTGCTCGGCCTCCGAGCCGACTACCTCGGTAGCTGCATGGCCTACCCGGAACTGGTGGAGGCACTGCGGGACGATCCTGTGCTGCTCGAACCGATGAGGCCCGCGGAGCTACGGGACGCGATCGAAAGACCCGCCCATGCCCTCGGGTTGGACGTCGAATCCGGACTGGTCGAGATCCTCCTGCGGGACCTCGGCGTAACGGAGGAACGCGTCGGCGCATCCGAGGCCACCTATGAGCCCGGGGCACTGCCACTGCTGGCACACGCGCTGCGCGCGACCTGGCAACAGTGCGGCGGTCGCGCTCTCACCTTCGAGGGATATCAGATCACCGGCCGGATCCGGGGCGCAATCGCCAAGACCGCGGAACGCGCGTACAGGCGTCTGGACTCGGCCGGCCAGGAGACCGCCCGCCGGCTTCTTCTGCACATGGTGAAGATCACTGAGGGCAGCGAGACCCGCCGCCAGGTGAACCGAACCCCGCTCGTCGACGAGTCGGCCGACCCCCGCGCCACGGCGGCGGTGCTCGACGAGCTGGCAACCGCCCGCCTTGTCACGCTGGACGAGACCACTGTCGAGATCACCCACGATGCGCTGCTGCGCGAGTGGCCGCTGCTGCGCGAATGGATCGACGCCGACCGCGCCGGGCTGCTCATACGCCAACGCCTCATAGACGATGCCGACACCTGGGCCCACGAAGGCAAGCGCCCTTCAGACCTGTACCGCGGCCCTCGTCTGGCGGACGCGCATGCCTGGGCCGTGACGGCGGACCACGACACCGACCTGACAACGCCCGCCCGGGAGTTTCTCGAAGCCTCCATCGCGTGCGAGCTCCAGGAGAAGCGCACCGCCGAACGCCGCACTCGCCGCCTCCACCAACTCGTCGTCGGCCTCGCCATTTTGTCCGTACTCGCCTTGGGCACCACGACCGTCGCCGTCGTGGAGCAGCAAATTGCAGCCCGGCAGCGCAACGACGCGTTGTCGGGCCAGATCGCCAGCGAGGCTACGACGCTTTATCAAAGCCAACCGGAGCTCGCACTCTTGCTCAGCGTCCAGGCGTTCCGCATCGGCCAGTCGACAGAGTCACGCAACAGCTTGCTGAGCACGCAGGATCATTACTATGCCGCCCGGCTCAGCACCGGCAGCCCCGCCTACGGCGTAGCGTTCCGCCCCGACGACCAGGCCATCGTCAGCGCGGAACAGGACGGCGTCGACATATGGAACCGCATGTCCGGGCGGCGTACCCGCGCGGTCATCAGCGGTCGTGCCGTCTACGGCGTCGCCTATGGCCCGGATGGCCGACTGCTCGCCATGGCCTGCCAGGACGGGAGCGTGATGCTGTGGGACGTTCGCGATCACCGACACTATGTTCTGTCGGGCCCGAACCGCCACGGCCCGGCCAACGACGTTGCCTTCAGCCCCTCGGGGGCCATGCTTGCGAGCGCCGGATACGACGGCATCGTCCGCCTTTGGGACGTGAAGACCCGTCGCCCCAGCCGCCTGTTCGTGAACGATATCGGCCCTGTCGAGTCCGTCGCCTTCAGCCCGGACGGCCACCTGCTCGCCGAAGCCGGAGCGGATCAGTCGGTCGTCCTGTGGGATGTCCGGTCCGGCAGACGGTTCACGTTGGCCGGGCATATCGGACCTGTGCGTGCCGTGGCTTTCAGCCCGGATGGCCGCCTCCTCGCTTCTGGCGGCGATGACGGGACAGTCAGACTCTGGGACGTCGTGTCCCGAACGCTGATCGACAGTCTCAGCGCGCACACCGGATCTGTGCGTGCCGTGGCCTTCAGCCCGAATGGCCGCCTCCTTGCCTCCGGCGGCGATGATGCATCCGTCCGGCTGTGGGACGTGGCCTCACGCCGCCTGCTGACCTCGCTGACCGGTCCCACCGGCCCGGTCGCCAAAGTGACGTTCAGCCGCGATGGCGGCACGCTGGCAAGCGCCAACGCCGATTCAAGCATTGGGCTGTGGAGCGTGGGGGCGCTCGGCGGCGGCGGTCCCCGCACCGTCGGCGCCTTGGGCCTCGCCGCCGACGGGCACCCCCTGTGGGCTGCCGCCGGCATCGACAATGTGATCCAACTCTGGGATCCTCGCTCCGGGCGGCTCGTGGATACTCTCCGTGGCCATGTAACTGCGATCAACGCCCTGCTGTTCAGCCCGGCCGACCGGATGCTCGCCGCCGCCACTGACGGCGGCGTCGCGCTATGGGACCTGGCCGCACATGCCGGGCCGACGGTCCTGCGCGGGAGTGGCGTCGGCCCTGTCACGGCGGTCGCCTTCAGCCCGGACGAGCGGACCGTTGCCGCCGCCAGCGGTGGCACGCTCACTCTCTGGAACGTGCTGACACATCGGATCAGCCTCACGATCACGCCGCATCCCAGCCAGATCACCGCGCTGGCCTTCAGCCCTGATGGACGCGTAGTGGCGACCGGCAGTGATGACGGGACCGTGAGCCTGACCCACGTGGGTGGCTCAGGCGGCGCGCCCTCCGGCACATCGAGTGACTGTAGCGGCCATGTCGGCGCGGTCCTTGCGCTGGCGTTCAGCCAGGCCGGCGATCTGCTCGCCAGCGCCAGCACCGACCGCACGGTCAAGCTCTGGAGCCTGGCGCCGTGCAAGCTGGTCCATACCTTCACGGGTCATACTCAATCCGCCGTTGCGGTCGCGTTCAGCTCGGACGGGGGCGTCCTGGCCAGCGCCGACGAGGACGGGCTCATCGACCTATGGGATGTCACGCCGCACTGGAACGCGTCAGCCTTCGAGGAGATCGCCGCACTCAGCGGTGATGCAGGCGTCACATCGCTGGTGTTCGGGCAGAAAAGCGAAACCCTGGTGAGCGTCTATCCCGATGGCAGACCGGTCGTCTGGGACACCGATCCTGGCCGGGTCATGGACCGGATCTGCCAGACCCTGCCCACGCCGCCTTCCAACTGGCGGCAGTACGTCCCACCAGGCCTTCCACCACTGTGCCCGGACCCTGCTTCGGCGCGCAGATCCGCGTCCCACGCTGATCCCGCGTCCGCTACGGCCCACCGTGGGTGGTGGAAGTAATGACGCGATCGATTTCCCGTTGCGCCTGCCGCAGCGCGGTATCCGGCGTGACGGTGCCGCGCAGTGCCCTGTAGACCGCACCATAGATCGCGCTGCTCACCTGCGGATATCCGGGAGTCGCCGAAGGGCGGCGGACCGGCCGCATCTGCTTGAGCGCGGCGAAAACAGGGTTGTCCTTCACCGTTGGGTCCGAGCGGACGGCGACATTGGTGGGAATCATCGAATACTGGGTAAGAGTGTACTGCGCGGGGAAGTCGGTTATCCACTTGATGAAGGTCAGGACGTCGGCCAGGTGCGCGGTATGCGGATTGACGTAGAGGTCCCATCCGCCGAAAGTCGACGCTCCCGCGCCTCGCTCACCATCGAAGGTCGGCAGCGGCGCGATTCCGACCTTGCCGCGCACCTGGGATCCACTCAGCTTCGCGGCGTCGGCATACGAGGAGGTCCAGGTCCGTAGAAAGGCGGTGTTACTATTCTCAAAAGCCTGCAGAGCCTGCGACTCTCTAAATGCCGTCACGTCGTCAGGAGTGACTCCACTCGTCAGCAGCGTGCGCATGAAGGTTAGGGCGCGGAGGGAACTCGGCGAGTCTATGCGCAATCCCGGGTAAAGTGCTTTGTGGGCTTCGGCCGCAGCGTCGGCGGCAATCTCCGTCCAGACGCACGTCAGCCCTTCGTACTGTGCTCCTTGCCACACAAAGCCGTTCCGCACGCGATGTCTCGCCAACAGCAGTTGTGCTTCCCGAGCCAGTTCTCCCCATGTCCTGGGCGGATTTGGTACCAGGTCTGTCCGGTATATCAGGACGCCCTGGTCGGCAAAGAAAGGAACAGCATAGATCTTGCCATTGTAGGTCGCTGCCCTGACGAACTCCGGGTCGAATCGGTTCCAGAAAGACGCCGGGAGGTAGCGGTCAAGCGGCAGCGCCAGACCGGTCCCGGCAAACTGGGCGGGCCAGATGACGTCCCCCGAGTAGACGTCCGGGCTTGGCGCGGCCCCCTTGCCGGCGATCGCGTCCTGCAGCATGGCCCGGTTCTCATCGGTGTTGGTCGGGGCCGAGACCAGCTCCACTCTGATGAGCGGATAAGCCTTCTCGAATGCGTCGATCAACGACCGCCGCGGATCTTGGTAGCTGTTGGTCGGCGAGCTGGCCAGCCAGGTGATGGTGACCGGAGTGACGGCGGAGCCCACGTCCTCAGGGGTGCCACGAGCGCAGGCCTGTAACGCCGCGAGCATTACGGCGACCCCGGCCTGCCGTCTCGTCAGAAGCTGCCGCATACCATCAGGTTAGTCACCAGGGTCCGGCGGAGACGTCGCGCCGGCTGAGATGATCTGGGAGCGCGTGACCTTGCCAACACGGTCCAGATCATTTTGTGACGTCGGGCAGCGATGCCAATTGTTCCTCTATCCATGTGGATGTCGTCCTCGCCTCGATCATTCGGCGCAGGCGCCTCGCTCGCCGGACGCGCTCCGCCGGTGGTAGCGCGTACGCCCGTTCGATGGCTCGCGCGGTCTGTTTGACGTCGAAGGGATTGATCCCCAGCACGGCGTCGGCCATCTCGTCATACGCCCCGGTGTTCTCGGAAAGGATTATCACGGGAGGCCGCTCTCCGATTAGTACCGCCTCCTTCGCCACCAGGTTGAGTCCATCGAAGATCGAGTTCACCAGGACGGCGTCCGCGATGTGCAATCCGGCGAATGCCCTGCACCGGTCGGAGACCGCGGAATCCGGCTCAAGGTGAAGAGCGATGGGCGCCCGGACGCCCCGCCCGGTCCATCGCTGATTGATGCGATCGGCCAAATCGATGCAATCATGGAGATAATGCCGGTTTTCCGGCAGCCACATGCGGGTAGGACTGAGTATCGCCAGGAAGAGCAACTGGTCGGCGAGGTCGGGGCGCCGCTCGATCAGAGCGTCGAATGCCAGAAAGCCGCGCAGCACGTTCTTCCATAAGTCGGCCCGGTCGACCCGGACCAGCGTCCAGCGGCCTGCCTGCGTCAGCCGGAAACGCGCGATCCACTCATCGGTCCTCGTGGACTGCCTCATGGTGCGCACGGGCTCCGCGTCCAGCGGCGCCGGCGACGGAAGGATGCGGGTCCGCCGGCCCCGCCACCGGACCTCGTTGCCGTCGCTAGAGCATCCGGCGAGGAACCGGTTGCAACAGTCCACGAAGGAAGCCACCCACCGGTTGCTGTGCAGACCGACCACGTCGAACTGAAGCAGTGCGGCGAGCATCTCCTTACGCACGGGCTCGGGAAGCATCGCAAAATAGTCTGGCGTGCACCACGGTACATGGTGAAAGTAGAGCTTGGGAACTTTGATGCCGCCACGGACGACATGCGGCAGTTGCGCGGCCAGCAGCATGAGATGGGTGTCCTGGACAAGCAGCACTTCATCGGAGTGCTGCTTCGCCACTGCGTGTGCGAACAAGCGGTTAATTCTCCGGTAACCATTCCAGGCTTCATTGAACCGATAATCGAAAACCGGGGAGTAGGCCGGTGAGTAGAGGTAGTGGAATAACTTCGCGAGGTAGTCGGAGCAGATGACTTCGTAGTGCTGCCGATGCATCTCCTTCGGAAGCTTCAGCATAGTGACCCGGAAGCCTCGATAATCAACTGATCTGGCCTTCGATTTCGCCGCCTCCCTGGTGGCGTCCCCTATTGCCGCACAGATCCAGTTGCCGCCGTAGCGATCAAGAGCTGACTCCACGACCGAAACCAGGCCACCGGGAGGGACGGGGTTGCGCCGTAGAGCGCCGGCAACTCGTTCGTACGATATTGGGCCTCGATGAGAACAAACAAGGAGTGACGGGGTCACTTCGCCGTCCTGGCGTCGATTCTATGAGCTGCTCTCACCGACTTCGTCGTGGTGTTCGGATTGGCCGGAACAGCCGGGGGTGCGGACCACGTAACGTGCACGACACTTAACGTTACCATGATGCACTCCACCGCATACGCGGAGCGCCATCGCCCTGTCACTGGATGACGACCACACGTGCTGCCAGCGCTGGCCCTCGTCCCGTCCTGCGGCGCATGGACGGGACGAGGACCAGCGCTGGACCCTGTCTCCGTCATGCGGATGCCTCTCCCCGGGTGAAATGACTAGTTGTCACCCATGCTTCGTCGGCAGGCCGATTTGCTTTCCGCGGCGCGCGCCCGGATCCTCTGCGATGACCCCGCACAGGTCACGGGCGGTCTGCAGATCCCGCGGGCACCCCTGCGACAATGGGCGGGTGGGTGACGGTGACGAGACGGCCGGGCAGGGGTGGCTGCTGCTCATCTACCGGGTGCCGACCGAGCCGAGCCGGCTGCGCTCGGCGGTATGGCGCCGCCTGAAGAGCCTGGGCGCTATCTACCTGCAGAATTCGGCCGCCGCCCTGCCGGCCAGCGTGGGCGCCGAGCGCGCGCTGCGCAAGCTCCGTAGCGAGATCCTCGCTATGCGGGGCACGGCGGTGCTGCTGTCGTGCACGGTGCTGGCCGGCGTGCAGGACGTGCTGAGCGCCTTCCAGGCCGCGCGTGACGACGAGTACGAGGAGATCGTCGACCGCTGCGCCGATTTCGTCGCGCAGGTGGAGAAGGAGCACGTCGCCCGGCACTACAGCTTCGCCGAACTGGAAGAGAACGAGGTCGACCTCGACAAGCTGCAGAAGTGGTTCGCCCGGGTGCGGCAGCGTGACGCGTTCGGTGCGCGGGGGCGCCTGGCGGCCGAGAAGGCGCTGGCCACGTGCAAGGACGCGCTCGAAGGTTACGCCGCGAAGGTGTTCGCGGAAGAAAAGGACATTTAGCCGCGGCGGGGCTTCCAGTGGGTGCCTGGGCCGTGGGCGGGCTGGCCGCCGACGATGGTCAGCTCCGGCTGCAGGCCGGGCAGGTCGTCGACCGGGCAGGTGAGCGGGTCGGCACGGTAGGCGCACAGGTCGGCGAGTTTGCCCGGGGCCAGCGAGCCGAGCCGGTCGGACTCGGCGATGAGCTGGGCGGCGCGGGTGGTGTACAGCTCGATCGCGGTCCGCCGGTCGACGGCGTAGCCGGGGTTGAGCGGCCCGATTCCACGGGTTTGGCGGGTGACGAGGCCCCACACCGAGCGCATCGCGTCGAAGGCCCCGACGGGGTAGTCGGAGCCGGCGGCGACCAGCGCCCCTTCTTCGATCCACGGCTGTACCGGCAGGCACCGGTGCGCGCGTTCCTCGCCCCAGTTTTCGACGAGCGCCGCCGCCGCCGTGTAGAGCAGCGGGTGCTGCACGGTGACCGGGATGCCCAGCCTGATCGCGCGGGCCCGCTGTTCCCTGTCGGCGAGAACGGCGTGCTCGATCACGAGCTGGTTCACCAGCGTCCGCGGGTGGCGGGCGAGGGCAGCCTCGTAGGCGTCCAGAATCACCCGCAGCGTGCGATCGCCGCAGGCGTGTGCCCCGATGCGCCAGCCCTGGCCGAAGGCATGTTCGACATACCTGGCCAGCTCGGCGGGCTGCCAGATCAGGGTCCCTTTGTAGCCGGGACGGCCGGGGTAGGGCTGCTCGAGCGCGGCGGCTTCCGCGCCGCCGTCGACGATGAGCTTGAGACCCCATATCCGCAGCCAGTCGTCGCCGAAGCCGCTGCGCGCGCCGAGCCCGTCGGTGGCGGCGATGCGCGCCTCGACCGGCCCGGAGGGGTTGATCAGGTACATGGCGCGGATCCGGATCGGCAGCCGCCCGCCTCGCCACAGGTCCTGCAGCAGGGGCATCTCATCGATCTCGACCGCCGCGTCGCGCACGGTGGTCAGCCCCTGTGCCGCGTAGCCGAGAGCGGCCAGGTTCAGGTCATCGGCCTGCTGCCCAGGCGTGGGCGGGGGGACCAGACCCTCGACCGGGCCGAACGCGGGCGTTTCTATCAGCCACCCGGTGGGGTGGTCGGCCGGGTCACGCACGATGGTCCCGCCGTCGGGATCGGGGGTGTCCTTGGTGACGCCGGCCATCGCCAGCGCCAGCGAGTTGGCGACGACGTTGTGGCCGCCGCGCTTGACCAGCACCGGATGCTGAAGGGTCGCCTCGTCCAGCTCCAGCGCGGTCGGCAGCCGCCGCTCGGCCAGGGCCAGCTCGTGCCAGGCCGCGGTGGTGCGGATCCACTGCCCGGCCGGCGTCTCGGCGGCGCGCTGCCGGATCAGGTCGACCAGCTCCGCGATCGTGGCAGCCCGGTTCGCGGGCACGTCGCGGACCGACCGCATGGCGTACATCAGATGGGTATGCGTGTCGATGAACCCGGGCAGCACGGTGAGACCTTGATCGTCCAGAACGGCCGTGTCCGGGCCGACCCAGGCGTCCAGCCCGCCCGGATCGGTGTGGATGGCCGAGATCCGGCCGTCATTGATCGCCAGGGCGCGCTGGGCCGGCTGTCCTTCGTGCATGGTGTGGATGGCGCCGGCCCGGATGACAGCGTCGGCGAACGGTGGGGGAGGCATGGCCTGTGCCTTCCTTTCGACGGCCAGCGTCTGGGACAGTCCGAAACAGCGCCGGACGGTGCCCTGACAGCGCCGAACAGTTGCCGGGTAAGTGCCCAGCAGGAGCAACTCTTGCCGCCGTAGCGACAGGGTGCAACCCCGCCGTTGCGGTAAGGTGCCACCGGCGGGCCCGCCGCCGCGGCAGGATCCGCGCCCGGCGTCCGTGCGGGGTGGCCGGACGACTGGGCTTCGAGCGGCGCGGTCTATATCGGACTCAAGCCGATCAGCGAGATTCCTTGGGAGAGGCCATCGTGACGGCACCGCAGGAGGGCAGCGGCGCGTGGATACGGCGATTTCGCCCACCCGGGCAGGGCGGCCCGGCAATGCCGTGCGACCCAGCCATCGAAGGCGCGGGTATCCGCAGCGCGGTCCGGCTTGTGTGCTTCCCGCATGCGGGGGGATCGGCCAGCTTCTACGTCCCGTTCGCCAGGTCACTGCCCGCTGACGTGGACGTGCTCGCGGTGCAGTATCCGGGCAGGCAAGACCGGCGAGCCGACAAGCCGATCGAGGACATCCTGGAGCTCGCGGACCGGATCTTCGAGGCGCTGCGGCCGTGGGCCGGCCGGCCGCTGGCGTTCTTCGGGCACAGCATGGGCGCCGTGGTCGCCTATGAAGTCGCCCGGCGGCTCGAGCAGGAGACGGGGACGAGGCTCAGCGCTTTGTTCGCCTCGGGCAGGCGTGCCCCGTCCCGGCGCCCGGGGGAGATGGCGGTGCATCTGCGGGACGACGACGGTGTGATCGCCGAACTCGAGCGGCTCAGCGGCACCGATACGGCGCTGCTTGACAACGAGGAGCTGCTGCAGATGATCTTGCCGCCCATCCGCAGCGACTACCGGGCGCTTGAGAAGTACGTGCACCGGCCTGGGCCGAAGCTGACCTGCCCGATCACGGTGCTTGTCGGGGACGCGGACCCGCAGATCACGCTCGATGAGGCGCGCGCGTGGCGCGACCACACGGCCGGCGGCTTCGGCATGCGCGTCTTCCCTGGCGGCCATTTCTTCCTCAGCTCACAGCAAGCGCAGGTCAGCGAGGTGATCCGCGAGCGGCTGCGCGCGCACGCGTGACGGCCGTCCGCGCTCGGGCGGGCTGGCGGACGCTCGTCCGGGCGGAGGCACGACGAGAGGGGACGCTCCGCCCGCGGCGTCAGGTTCCTGCTGCGTCAGGCACCGCGTCTCAGCAGAAGCTCCCGTTCCTCGGCGCTTGTCCCGCCCCATACGCCCTCCGTCGTGCGGGTCCGCAAGGCGAAGTCCAGGCATTCCGGCCGGACCTGACAGCCCGCGCATACCGCTTTGGCGCGCCTGATCTGCTCCAGTGCGGGGCCGGACGACGATATCGGAAAGAAAAGGTCCGGGTCGCGGGACTGGCAGGCGGCACGCGACCGCCACTCAGTCAGCAAGATGGCCGCAGCCATGGCAAACCTCACAGTTGCAGAGCTCTCCGGCGGCTGGGTGTCCAGGCCGCGAATACTGTCAGTCCCCACCGCGAACCGACCTAGTCCTCATCTGCCAGGAAATTTCGCCCGGTTCGTCCTCCCCTTCCGTGACCCCCGGCCTCCCGTTCTCTCCCGCCCTTTCAAGATCGCAAGCCTCAGACGGCTACGGCACCGCCTGTTTCACGGTCACCGGGTAGGCCGCCACCCGCACCTTGGGGGCGGCGCCGAACCGCCCAGGGCCGAGGTCGCCGGCGGGCTGTTCATGGGTGACCCAGCCAGGTGACGCCCGGGCGCGACGCGACCCCCCGCGGTGGCGCAAGCGCCGCCGGGCGGCGAGGCCGAGGGGGCCTCGGCCGTTTATCCCGAAGCACGGGGGAACACAGGGACGGTACACAAGACCCAAGGCAGCGAGCGGGGAGGAACGATGCCGAACGTCTTCGACGTGCTGCGCCGCGACCACCTGGAAGTCAAGCAGATGCTTGCAAACAATCCAAAAGCGTGAGCGCTGTAGCCACCAGGGACTTTGCAGGACTTGAAGGAGCGCCGTGGCCCAAGTTATCTGCTCAGCTGTCCCCCTCCTGCAACCCCACCGACCCCGATGGGCTATGACTGTTCTTACAAACCACCTTCGGGTGATGCGAGTACCTGCCCAGGCAGGTCAGATCTATGCCGGTCTGGTTGATAGCGAGCCCAACGCAGGCGACTGTCGCTCCTACCCCGTCCTCCTGATAGGCGCCGATCTGATCCGAGGGCAAATCGCGGTCAAGGGTGGCCGAAGGCCATCACGCAGTGACGGCGCCGCAGGCGCCGCCCTTGAGGGTGATCGTTCGAGGCTTCACGATGGTGCGACGGAGGATGGCGCGTCCCTGGCTGGTTGCGGTCGGCAGGCGTTGCGGCGGCTGGAGATCGACGGCGCGGCCATCGCGACCGCGCTGTTGTTCGGCCCCGGGCGACTGGAAGCGCATAGGATCCCTCAAGGTCAACGCCGCGCGGGCCTTCCGAGGCTGAGCGGAGGCGCTGACGCCGGGCCAGCGGCGCCGTCAGGCGCCGCTCTTGACAACTCAACAGTGTGAATCCGGCAAGTGGTCTTGATCCTGCTGGGCCTCGGCCACCGCGTCCGGGAAGAGGAGGCCGCAGAC
>WNGJ01001315.1_pt1 | contig 45973 bp, 45 predicted proteins | sample 5400611 | NCBI WGS metagenome assembly WNGJ01 (sample SAMN13153375, study PRJNA577476) | soil metagenome | isolation source: 40 cm soil or saprolite under Garry oak tree replicate 1 | place: USA:California | collected 2016-06-15
GGCGCCGGCCGGTTCCTCGAATAACGAGGCCAACCTCTTTAGCATCGGCCTCAAACACCGCTTCGTAGACAAGCGCACCACCGCCTATCTGACGTATTCAAGCCTGGTCAATGGCTACTGGGCGCATTACTCCCTGGGTGCGGGTGGTCACGGTCTTCCCACCAGAAACTATGTGGGTGACAAATTTATCGGAGGCTGCCAGACAGGAGGCAATTGCGGTCCCCCGTTTTCTGGAAATAACGCCGAAGCAGTCTCCTTTGGTATGACTTACGATTTTTGACCCGGTTGAGAACCACGCAAAAAGGCGCCCTCGGGCGCCTTTTTGTCCCTCGCCGCGACGACGAGTATTTTGATCGCGTGCGAGTAACGCATCGCGAAGCCTGCATGTCTACCAGAGCTTCTCGCCGCGGGCCATGCGCTGTTGCATCTCCGCCTGGAATGCCGGCGGGCCGAAGGCGAACCACTCCTCATCTATGCGATAGAGCAAGAGGCGCTTGTGCTCCGACGCGAAATTCTTGAGCCATTCCGTAGTCTTGTCATCGGGCCCATCGCCGACGGGTACGGCAACATCAACAGGCTGACCGTTCCAATTGAACTGTGCAGGGAGGAAGATGACTTTGGCCTTATCGGGGCGGAGCCAGTCTGGTAATGGACTTGTTGGCACGAGCCAACCACAAAAGAAACGCTGGCATGGGTCGAGGGGCCGCCGTTCATAGATCAGGCAATGGTGGCCGGAACTGTGGGGGCAAGGGTGGCCGGGATAAACCTCGACGCCGTACACATTGATCTTGAGCCACCCATCGCAGCAGGCCGTGCACTCGCCGCACCGGCGGCCCGATGCTGCCGCTTCGGTTCCAACGATGCTCCTGATGGAGGTCAAGGGAAGCAGTCTCCTGCGGGCGTCAGCAGGACGGTCCCTGTCTGCATTTGGCGGTGCGCAGGAATTTCTCGCAGTCCTCCAGGCGCAGGCAGCGGCACCGGAAGCTCGTCTCGAGGAGCGACTTCATCCGCTGCGCGCGGTCCATGAGGGCGTTGACTTCCTCGAGCTTGCGCGTGGCGAGGGCGCGCCAGCGAGCCGCGGGAGGCGTCTGCTCCGAGAAGCCCGACAGGAACACCCGGGTCTCGCCGATGGTGAATCCCGCCTCGAGCGCGAGCCGGATGAGGTTGATCCGGCCGAACACGGCCTCGCTGTAGCAGCGCTGCCCGGATCGGCGCGGCGGCGCCGGCAAAAGGCCCGCCTTCTCGTAATAGCGCAGCGTCGAGGCCGGCACGCCCGCCTCGCGCGCGACCTCCCCGATCGAGAGCTCTCGCATTGGCCGTTCCCGCCCGCTTGACTTGAAGTGCACTTTAACTCGTAGAGTCCCCGACCGAAAAGGGGGGCACACCGCCCTCACGGAGACGGAATATGACTCCTGCGATCAGTCTCGCCCGCGTGCTGCTCGCGGTGTTGGCCCTGTTTGGCACGCAGCCCGGGAGTGCCGCTGTCGCGACCGGTTACATCGCGGCGGCCATCGCCGCTCCCGATCGGCCACCGGAGCAGGTCGCACGCGATGCCGAGCGCCAGCCGGAGGCGGTGCTGACATTCGCAGGGCACGTCTACGCGTTTCTACCCGAGGAGCAGCTCCGGAACTGCTCCCCGGACGAGGTCGCCGGAACTCGCGCCCTCGAGCACAGCGTGTACTCCAACGTGAGCGTGCTCACCGCGCCGGTCGGGCGGTTCCGACTGCCCGAGCCCGTCGACCTGGTGTGGACGTCACTCAATTTCCATGATCTCTATGACTCGTTCATGGGGCCGGCGAACGTGTCGCAAGTCGCCCGGGCGATGTTCGAGGCGCTGAAGCCGGGCGGGGAGCTCATGGTCATCGATCACGTCGCGGAGGCCGGATCGGGGGTACGCGACACCGAGACGCTGCATCGCATCGACCCCGAAGTCATCGTCCGCACCGCCCTGGCCGCCGGATTCCGCCTCGAGGCCGAGAGCGACTTGCTGCGCAACCCGCAGGATTCGCACCGGTTGCGCGTGTTCGATGCCGCGGTTCGCGGGCGCACCGATCAGGTGATCCTGAAATTCAGAAAGCCGGCGAGCGCCTCCGCCGCCCCTGCAGCGACGGCGCGGGCACCCGCGGTGACGGAGGCGTCCGGCCGCGGCTCCGGGTGCGCAGGCTTATGCCTTTGAAATCGCCGCAGCCCGTCTCGGATTCCTGACAAGGAGCCAGTTCACCGCCGCGCCGGTGAGCGTCGCGAGCAGGATGAGCGACTTGCTGAAATCCGCCCGCGTGAGCAGCAGCGCGCAGATTGCCGTTCCAACGAGCGGCAGCAGGAGTCCCCCGGGCAGGCGGTACACGGCGGCGCCGGGCTGCCGCCGCCGCAGGACCGGAACCGCGGCGCAGATGCCGCCGTAGAAGAGCACCCGCGCCACCGCCGAGAGCGTCACGTTCCAGGAGAAGCTCGCGAACTGAGAAAACCCCCAGAGCAGCAGCGCAAAGACCAGGATCGAAAAGTGCGGCGTGCGAAAGCGCGGGTGCACCGCGGCGAGCCAGGCGGGGAAGTCTCCCCGCTCTGCGAGCGCGAAGGTGCTGCGAGGCACGGTCAGCATGTTGGCGCTGATGTAGCCGTAGACCGAGAGCAGCGCGCCCGCGGAGATCAGAGCCGCGCCGGCGGGTCCCATGGCGACGCGGGCGGCGTCGGCGAGCGGACGGATGCTGTGAGCGGCATCCGGGACCAGGTCGATGACGATGAGTTGCAGCAGCGCGTAGAGCGCGAGGAGGATCGCGAGCGCGGTGAACAGCGCGAACGCGACATCCCGCTGCGGGTTGCGCGCCTCGCCCATCGGATTCAGCGCGGCCTCATAACCGCCATAGGCGAAGAGCAGCAACAGCATCGCCTTCAGCCAGCCGTCGAGACCCGCTTCCACCGGTCTCGCCGCGACCTGCGGATGGCCCACGAGATAGATCGTGCCGGCGACGCAGACCACGGCCAGCGCCAGGAGCTTCGCGACCACCGTGACGTTGCTGACCCGCGCACCAGCGCCGACGCCCCGGTAATTGACCGCCGCCAGAGTGCAGAGGAAAACCGTAATCACCGCAAGCCGCGGGAGCGGCTCGGCCGCCGCCGGCCAGAATTCCCCGAGGTAAATGACCAGGAGGTTCACGGCGGCGGCGCACGCGGTGAGCCGGCTGAGGAGCGTCAGCCAGCCTACCTGAACCCCCACGAAACGCCCGAACGTGTGCCTCAGATAGAGGTAAGTTCCGCCGGTCTCGTCGAACTGCGAGGCAACTTCCGCGTAGCAGGCAATGATGACGCCCATGCCGGCGCCGGCGATCAGTACCGCCCACACGCTCCACTCACCCACCAGCGCCGCGACCGCCGAAGGCAATCCGAAGATGCCGCTGCCGAGGATGCTGTTGACCGCGAGTGCTACCATGCTCCAGCGGCCGATGGCGCGGACCAGTTGCGGCGGCGAGCTCAGCGGCGTCCCGGACGTCATCGGATCCTTGTAGCATAAAGCTAGGGCGGCGAAGCCGCTCCCGTGAAAGCCGAGGAGTCCTGGTGCGCTACTCCTACGCAACCCACCTCGAGTGCAGTGTCGGCCACGATCGCTACGACATCCGCGAGCTCCAGGGTCTGTCGGCGGCCGGAAAGCCGCTCCTCGCGCGCTACGACCTCGAGGCTCTCCGGCGCGAGGTGCGCCGCGAGGAGATCGCGCGACGCCCACCGAACTTATGGCGCTGGCACGAGCTGCTGCCGCTCGAGGATCCCGCGTGGATCGTGAGTCTCGGCGAAGTGGAGACGCCCCTCATCGCGCTGTCGCACAGCCCGCGCCCCGCCGGCTTCCGGCCCCCGATGGTCAAGGACGAAGCGCGCCTGCCGACCGGCTCGTTCAAGGCCCGCGGCCTCGCCGTGGCGGTCTCGATGGCGAAGGCACGCGGCGCACGGCGGCTCGCCATCCCCACCAACGGCAACGCCGGGGCGGCCATGGCGGCGTACGCCGCGCGCGCCGGCCTCGAGGCGTTCTGTTTCTGCCCGGACGACACCCCTGAAATCAACCTGAGCGAGATCGCGCTCCAGGGCGCGGCGGTCTGGCGCGTCAACGGCCTGATCAACGATTGCGCCCGGCTGGTCGAGTCGGGTAAGGCGAAGTTCGGCTGGTTCGACATGTCGACGCTCAAGGAGCCGTACCGCATCGAAGGCAAGAAGACCATGGGACTCGAGCTCGCGGCGCAGACCGACTGGCAGCTCCCCGATGTGGTCTTCTACCCGACGGGCGGCGGCACCGGCCTCATCGGCATGTGGAAGGCATGGGCTGAGCTCACCGCTCTCGGGTGGATCTCTCCGCCGCTGCCGCGCCTCGTCGCAGTGCAGGCGACGGGCTGCGCGCCGATCGTGCGCGCGTTCGACAGCGGCGCGAGCGCCGCGACGGCGTGGGAGAACGCCCGCACGATCGCCGCCGGCATCCGGGTGCCCGCGGCGCTCGGGGATTTTCTGATCCTCGAGGCGCTGCGCGAGAGCGGCGGATTTGCGCTCGCGGTGTCGGACTCCGCCATCGAGGCGGCGCGGCAGCAGGTGGGATTGCGGGACGGTCTCTTGCTCAGCCCCGAGGGAGCGGCGACCTACGCGGCTTATCTCGAAGCCGCCGCCGGCGGGAGGCTCCGCGCGAGCGACCACGTGGTGCTCTTCAATTGCGCGAGCGGACTCAAGTATCCGATGCCGGCGGTCACCGCCCGCATGGATGTGCGCGCGCCGTTCGCGGGCGGCATCAGCTTGCCCTCGCCGGGCTCTTGAGCTGATCTCCCACGGGCAGACGGCGGATGCGCTGACCCGCTGCGGCGAAAATAGCGTTGGCGAGCGCCGGCGCGACCGAGGGTATCCCCATCTCGCCGGCCCCGGACGGCGGGAATCCCGAGGGGAGGAGACGCACTTCGACGTCCGGTGCCGCCGCCATGCGCAGCAGCGGATAGTCGGGAAAGTTCGACTGCTCGATGCGGCCGTCCTTCACGGTGATCTCGAGCTCGAGCGCCGTCCAGAGTCCGTCGAGGGTCGCTCCCATCATCTGGGCTTCGAGCCCGAGCGGGTTGACGATCTCGCCGACGTCCGCCGCGCACACGCACCTCACGACCTCGAGCGCGCCCGCTTGCGACACGGCGACTTCGAGCGCGTGGGCGGCATATCCACCGTGAGTGAAATGACTCGCCAGGCCGATCCCGCGGCCCGCCGGGAGCTTGCGTCCGTAGCCGATCGCGCGCGCCGCGCTGTTGAGCACGCCGCCGAGGCGCCCGGTGTGCAGGGTCGGTCCGCCGTGGTCGCGATACGGGAGCTCCCGCGGCGCACCGAGCAGATCGAGTCGCAGCGTCAACGGATCGGTGCCCGCGGCGAGCGCCACCTCGTCGAGGAAGCTCTCCACCGCAAATGCGCAGAACGTCGGCAGCGGCGCACGCCACCAGCCCCGCGGAATGCTGAAGTCCACCGGCACGAACTCCGCGAGGTAGCTCGCCACACAGCCGGCGGGAAAGCCGTCGGGGTCGACGCAGCCGACCCAGTCCGCCGCGTCCTCCATGCCGGCGGCACGGTACTTGCGCGGTGTCGCGGCCACGCGATGCGCCCAGCTGGTGAGGCGACCCTGGGCATCGAGGGACGCCCGGAGCTGATGCAGACCGAACGGCCGGTAGAAATCGTTCTGCAGGTCGTCCTCGCGCGTCCACATGACTTTCACCGGCGTCCCGGCCGCCTGCGCCACCAGCACCGCCTCAGCCACGAAGTCGTTCTGCAGCCGGCGGCCGAAGCCTCCGCCGACCCGCGGCAGCCGGATCTCGATGTCGGTGCGGCCGATGCCGGTCATCGCGTGGATCATCTGCGATGCGCCGCCGGGGCTCTGGAGCGAGGCGATAAGCAGCGCGCTCTTCGGCTTGAGATCGATGAGCGCATTCGGCGGCTCCATCGTCGCATGCGCGAGGAGCGGCATGACGTACACCGCCTCCACCACGCGGGCGGCAGCGTTCCGGGCCTCGTCCGGGTTGCCATCGCGGCGCGCGATCTTCCCGCTCGCCGCGAGCGCTGCAGTGGCGCGGCGCTCGAGCGCGGCCGAGGAGTCCGCAGCTCCCGACGGGCGCGTCCACGTGATGCGCAGCGCCTCACGGCCCTTACGGGCGGACCAGAAGTCATCCGCCAAGACCGCAACGCCGGCTGCAAGGTTTCGGTCCAATGGCGCACCGGCCCGCGGCCCCGGGATCCTGACGACCTGTCTGACGCCGGGAACACGCCGCGCTTGCGCTTCGTCGACGCTCGCAACTTCACCATCGAAGTACGGACATCGCGCGATGAGCGCCGTCAGGGCAGAAGGGATCGCGGCGTCGATTCCGTAAGCGGCCACCCCGGTCACGATCTCGCGCGCATCGGCGACCCGGGTCGGCTGGCCGATGATCCGATATTCACTCCTCGCTTTCAGCGGCAGATCCGCCGCCGGCGCCGGCATCGCGAGCGTCGCGGCGCGCGGCGCGAGCTCCGCGTAGCTGAGCGTCCGCCCGTCCGGGCTCATCACCTGCCCCTCGCGCGTCGTCAGCCGGTCGGGCGGTGTCTCCCAGACGCGCGCCGCCGTCTGGATCAGGAGCCATCGGGCCCGTGCGCCCGCCTGCCGCAGGTCGTGCCAGCCGTCCGGAATGTTGGTGCTGCCGCCTGCACCCTGGGGCCCATAGGGCGAAGTGAAGCCCGGGGGATCCTTAGCAGCGACGAGGCCGTACGGCAGCTGCTCGACCGTCACGGCGGACCAGGGAACGTCCAGCTCCTCCGCGATCAGCATGGGAAGGGATGTCTTGACGCCCTGCCCGATCTCGCAGCCGCGCGCGCCGATCACGACGCGTCCGTCCGGCTCGATGCGGATGAAGGCGCCGAGCGCCTCGCCTGCGGCTGCCGTCTCCTGACCCGCCGCCCCAGAGCGCAGCGCCAGCAGCAGCCCGCCGGCTGCGCTCAGCGACACGCCGAGAAAGGCGCGGCGTGAGAGCGCTCGGGTGTCCGGCACAGCGCTCATCGGCGCGTGCGGTTAAGCTGCGCGGCTGCGCGACGGATGGCCCGGCGGATGCGCGGGTAAGTGCCGCAGCGGCAGAGGTTGGTGAGCGTCGCGATGTCGGCATCGCTCGGCGCGGGCGTGCGCGTGATGAGATCCACGGCCGCCATGATCTGGCCCGCCTGGCAGTAGCCGCACTGAGCGACGTCCTCCTCGATCCAGGCTTGCTGGACCGGGTGCAGGCGGCCGTCGGACGCGAGCCCCTCGATGGTCGTGACGCGGCGACCTCCCACGGCCGACATGGGCACGACGCACGAGCGCGTCGCGGCACCGTCGAGGTGGACGGTGCAGGCCCCGCAGTAACCGATCCCGCAGCCGAACTTGGTTCCGGTGAGGCGCGCGTGATCGCGCAGATACCAGAGCAGCGGCATCGCAGGGTCGCCGTCGTAGCGCACGGGACTCAGGTTCAGCGTGAAGTCGATCGCCATGCTCCGTCCGCCGTGCGCGGCGGCGCATGATCATAGGGGGTGGTGCGAAACGTGCGCGCTCGGCCCGCCGCGGGGGCTCCTCGGATCATCGCGCGGGCGTTCCGCCGGCCCCGCGGGCTCACCACCGTGGCTTGCGCTTATCGATGAAGGCCTGCACGCCCTCGAGCGCCGCCTCCTCCAGCATGTTGCAGGCCATGGTCTCACCGGCCGCCGCGTACGCCGCCTGGAGGCCGAGCTCGACCTGGCGATAGAAGAGCTCCTTGCCCATCGCGATGACGGCGCGCGGCTTGGCGACGATGCTCGCGAGCAGCGTCTCGATCTCGGCGTCGAGCCGCGCGGGCTCGGCCACGCGGTTTACGAGCCCTAAGGATCGCGCCTGCGCGGCATCGATGAAGTCCCCGGTGACCAGCATCTCGAACGCGGGCTTGCGCGGCACGTTGCGCAGCAGCGGCACGGAGGGCGTCGAGCAGAAAAGCCCGAGGTTGATGCCACTGACCGCGAAGCGCGCGGCGCTGGAGGCGACCGCGAGGTCGCACTGGGCGACCAGCTGGCAGCCCGCCGCCGTGGCGATGCCCTGCACGCGCGCGATCACCGGCACCGGGAGGCGCACGAGGCCGAGCATCATGCGCGCGCACTGCGCAAACAGCTCCCGGTAATACCCGAGCGAGGGCCTGGCGCGCATTTCCTTCAGGTCATGGCCGGCGCAGAACGCCTTGCCCTCGGCCGCGAGCACCACGACGCGCACCGATTCGTCCGCCGCGATCGCATCGAGCTCCTCCTGCAGCGCCGCGAGCATCGCCTCGGAGAGCGCATTGAAGGACTGCGGGCGATTGAGGGTCAGAGTACGCACGCCGCGCGCGTCCTGTGCGCGCCTCACCATCGGCTCCGCGGCCGCCGCCACCGTCCGTTCCTCGGTCACCGTCCGTTCCTCGGTCGCCATCGTCCGCTCCTCACCCTCCGCGAAGGAAGGGTACACCCGTGCACGGGGCCGGTCTGCATGTCATGCTGGCGCCCCGATGTCTGCCCGATGCCCGTCCGGCCGGCCCGATCGCGCCGGCATGTCGTCGCTCAGGGCGCGCGTGCTGGGCGCCGCCGCCCCCGGCGGCGTGCTCGCTCTGCTCCTGCTCGCGCGCCCACCGGAGGGCATCGCGCTCGAGCCGGGAGCGCCCGTTCTCCCCCCGCATGCGCTCTACGCAGAGCTCTTCACCCGGGTTCAGGAGGAGCAGGTGTTCGCGGACGGCAAGGACTTCTGCGATGCCATCCCTAAGGGCTCACCTGCGGAGATTCTTGCCCGGTACCGCGCGGCCACGCCGCGTACGCCCGAGGAGCTCAAGTCCTTCGTGGCCACCAACTTCACGGCCCCGACAACGGTTGGCTCGGGTCCGGCTTCGACGGGTGCGACGACTGTGCCCCCGCGTGCCGCACCGGCCGGTGCCTCGCTGATCGATCACATCGATGCGCTCTGGGGCGTGCTGACTCGCCAGCCCGCCGACATGCCGCCCTACTCGTCGCTCCTGTCGCTGCCGCGGCCCTTCGTGGTGCCGGGCGGGCGATTCCGCGAGATCTATTACTGGGACTCGTACTTCACCATGCTGGGACTGCTCGAGAGCGGGCGCGCGGACCTCACGAAGGACATGGTGGGCGACTTCGCCCACCTCGTCGACACCTACGGACGAATCCCGAACGGCAATCGCACGTATTACCTCAGCCGCTCGCAGCCGCCGTTCTTCTTCGCGATGGTGGCACTCCTCGAGCCCGGACACCCCGAGCGCGCCTTTGCCCGCTATCTCCCGCAGCTCGAGCGCGAATATGCCTTCTGGATGGACGGGGCATCGTCCGTGGCGCGAGGGTTGGCCCGGCGGCGCGTCGTCGGCGTCGGCGGCGCGGCGCGGGTGCGCGCGCCGGCGCCCGCGCAGGTGCTCAACCGCTACTGGGACGACGAGGACCTGCCGCGGGACGAGTCGTACCGCGAGGACGTGGCGCTCGCCAACCGCAGCGGGCGCGACCGGCGGGAGCTCTACCGCGACGTGCGCGCCGCGGCCGAGAGCGGTTGGGACTTCAGCTCACGCTGGTTCGCCGACGCACACTCCCTGACCTCGATCGACACCACCGCCATCGTGCCGGTCGATCTCAACAGCCTGCTGTTCGGGCTCGAGCAGGCGATCGCAGCCGGCTGTGGCGAGGCCCATGACGAGGCCTGCCAGCGCGCGTTCCGCGAGCACGCGCGGGCCCGGCGAAAGGCGATGGACCGATATCTCTGGGACCCGGTGCGCGGGGCCTATTTCGATTATCAGTGGGCACGGGGCGAGCGCATCCCGCGCGTATCGGCGGCCACGCTCTACCCGTTGTTCGTGCATGCCGCCTCCCCTGCCCAGGCCGCCTCGGTCGCCCGCACCACGCGACGGCGCCTCCTCAAGGGGGGCGGCGTGGTCACGACCACCCGCAATACCGGCCAGCAGTGGGATGCGCCGAACGGCTGGGCGCCGCTGCAGTGGATCGCGGTGGCCGGATTCAACGCCTACGGAGAGACGGCGCTCGCCGAGGAGATTGCGTGCCGCTGGACGGTGAATGTGGCGCGCGCGTACCGCGAGAGCGGCAAACTGGTCGAGAAGTACGACGTGATGAACACCGACCGTTCGGGCGGCGGCGGCGAGTACCCGCTGCAGGACGGCTTCGGCTGGACCAACGGCGTGACGCGCAAGCTCCTGGCGCTGTATCCGGCGCACGCCGACTATCGCAGCGTCGATGAGTGTCGCCGCCCTCGGCCCGCGGCGCACCCGGGCGCTGCCGTCGACAAATAAGAAAGGGGGGACCCGTGCATCCAAGCGAGATCGACTGGGTCATCATGGGCGTGTACTTCGCCTTCGTGCTGGGCATCGGCTTCACGCTGCGGCGCTACATGAAGACCAGCACGGATTATTTTCTCTCCGGCCGCTCGATTCCCGCGTGGGTCGCGGGGCTCGCATTCCTCTCCGCCAACCTCGGCGCGCAGGAAGTGATCGGCATGGCCGCCTCGGGGGCCAAGTACGGCATGGCGACCAGCCATTTCTACTGGGTGGGCGCGATTCCCGCGATGGTGTTTCTCGGGGTCTTCATGATGCCGTTCTACTACGGCTCGCAGGCGCGCTCGGTGCCCGAGTACCTGAAGATGCGCTTCGACGAGAAGACCCGCGGCCTGAACGCGATCTCGTTCGCGACCATGACGGTTTTCTCCTCGGGCGTCTCGATGTACGCCATGGGACTGCTGCTGAATCTGCTCCTGGGTTGGGACTTCGACACGAGCGTGTGGCTGTCCGCGGCCATCGTGCTGGGCTATATCCTGCTCGGAGGACTCACCTCGGCCATCTACAACGAGGTGCTGCAGTTCTTCCTCATCGTCGCCGGTTTCGCGCCGCTGGTGTTCCTCGGCCTCAAGGATCTGGGCGGCTGGCAGGGACTCACCGAACGGCTGACGCACGTGGCGACGTCTCAGGGCTTCGCCTCTCGGGCATGGTCGAGCACCTGGAGCCAGATGGGCCACGCCGCGTCCAATCCCATGGGCGTCGAGTGGTTCGGGGTCGTGATGGGACTCGGCTTCGTGCTGTCCTTCGGCTACTGGTGCACCGATTTCCTCGTCGTGCAGCGCGCCATGGCCGCGCATTCGATGTCGGCCGCGCGCCGCGTGCCCCTCATCGCCGCCATTCCGAAGATGCTGTTCCCGTTCCTGGTCATCGTGCCGGGCATGATCGCGATCGCCTCCAGCACGCAAATGGGCGCGAGCGGCTTCGCGCTGCCTCACAAGACCGATGGCACCCTCAACTACGATCTGTCCATCCCCATGATGCTCAGCCACTACTTCCCGCACGGCATGCTGGGCCTCGGCCTCACCGCGCTGCTGGCCAGCTTCATGTCCGGCATGGCGGGCAACGTCACGGCCTTCAACACCGTGTGGACCTACGACATCTACCAGGCCTACATACACCGCGGTGCGAGCGACCACCATTATCTCAACATGGGGCGCGTGGCCACGGTGTTCGGCATCGCGCTCTCGGTGGCCGCGGCCTACGTCGCCAACCACTTCAACAACATCATGGACATGCTGCAGCTGCTGTTCGCGTTCGTGAATGCGCCGCTGTTCGCGACCTTTCTGCTGGGAATGTTCTGGAAGCGCGCCACCGGCCACGGCGCGTTCGCGGGGCTGCTGTCGGGCACGGCGGCGGCGGCGTTGCATCAGGCGCTGACGCTGCCCCGCGGCAGCCTGGTCGGCATCAAGGGCGGCTGGCTCGCCGTGCTGCATCTCTACCCGAGCGAGATGGCGCAGAATTTCTGGACGGCCATCTCGGCGTTCACGGTGTGCCTCACCGTGACGGTCGGCGTGAGCCTCGTCACCCGGCCGCGCCCCGAGAAGGAGCTGGTGGGGCTCGTCTACTCGCTTACACCGCGGCCGAGCGAGGCAGGTCGGCCCTGGTACGCGCGGCCCGCGGCGCTCGGGGCGGCCGTGCTCACCGTGACGCTGCTGCTCAACTTCGCCTTCTGGTAAGGAGCTCCCCTCATGGGCCTCGACATCCGCACGCCCCTCGGAGTCATGTTCACCATCCTCGGGCTGCTGCTCACGGGATTCGGGTTGCTGAGCGATCCGGCGATCTACGCGCGCTCGCTCGGCATCCACATCAACCTCTGGTGGGGCCTGGTGCTGCTGGTATTCGGCGCGGTCATGCTAGGGCTCGGCTGGCGCGCCGGCGCGCACCGCGAGCCGCATTGACCGGGATCCGCGCGCCGGAGGACCCATGAAGGCGAGCAAGCGTTCGGGCGAGGGCGAGTCCGCGCCGCGGATCGCCAAGAAGGAATACGCGCGGGAGCTGCGCCGCCTGCAGATCGAGCTGGTCAAGCTGCATCGGCACGTGATCGCGCACGGCGGCAAGCTGCTCGTGATCCTCGAGGGGCGCGACGCCTCCGGCAAGGACGGCACGATCAAGCGCATCGTGGCGCACTTGAGCCCGCGCGAGGTGCGGGTCGTGGCTCCCGGCAAGCCGAGCGATCGCGAAGACACCGAGTGGTACTTCCAGCGCTACGTCGGGCACCTGCCGGCGGCCCGCGAGATCGTCCTCTTCAACCGCAGTTGGTATAACCGCGCCGGCGTCGAGTACGTCATGAAGTTCTGCACCCGCGCGGAGCGCGACGAGTTCCTGGATTCCGCTCCACGCTTCGAGCGCATGCTGGTGCGCTCGGGAATCTCGCTCCTCAAGTATTACCTCGACATCAGCCGCGAGGAGCAGGCGCGGCGACTGCGCGCGCGCCGCCGCGACCCGCTCAAGCAGTGGAAGATCAGCCCGGTCGACGAAGCGGCGCAACGACACTGGCGCGATTACAGCCGGGCGCGCGACAGCATGTTGCTGCGCACCCATCAACAGCATGCGCCGTGGATACTGGTGCGCGCCGACGACAAGCACCAGGCGCGGCTGAACGTCATGCGCGACATCCTGGCGCGCATTCCGTTCGCGAACGCCAAGCGCAAGCTCGCCCGCCCCGATCCACGCGTAGCGCGCGAATTCAGCGAGACCCTGCTCGGCTCGGGGTGGGTGGCCCCCTGAGGGGACGTGCCCGGATGCGCTGGCTGACGGCACTCTTCGTCCTCGCGGTCCTCCTCGGACTCGCCATCGAGCTGTGGCTCGGCGCACGCCAGGCCGCCGCCGTGGCGCGTCACCGCGAGCGCGTGCCCGGGCCGTTCGCCGCGAGCGTCTCGCCGGCCGAGCACGGCAAGGCGGCCGACTACACCCTCGCGAGGCTGCGCCTGGGTCGCCTCGGGAGCCTCATCGACGCGGCGCTCGCACTCGCCCTCACGGTCGGTGGCGGCATCGCAGCGGTGGATGCCCTCTGGCGGCACGGCCGCCTCACCGAGCCATGGCTCGGGCTGGCCGTCATCGCCAGCGTGGCGCTCCTCGTCGAGCTCATCCACCTGCCTCTCTCGGTGTGGCGGACCTTCGGGCTCGAGGCGCGCTTTGGCTTCAACCGCATCACACCCGCGCTGTTCCTCGCCGACCTCGGCAGGGGCCTCGCGCTCGCCGTGGCGCTCGGCGCTCCGGTGCTCGCCGCCATACTGCTGCTGATGGAGCGCGCGGTACGGTGGTGGTGGGTGTGGGCATGGGGGCTGTGGCTCGCGGTCATGCTGCTCATGACCTGGGCCTGGCCGGCATTCATCGCACCGCTTTTCAACCGCTTCGTGCCGCTTCCGGACCTGGCGCTGCGGCAGCGGATCGAAGCGCTGCTCGATCGCTGCGGCTTCGCCTCACGCGGAGTATTCGTCGTCGACAGCTCGCGTCGCTCGACCCACGGCAACGCCTACTTCACGGGCATCGGCCGCCACAAGCGCATCGTGTTCTTCGATACGCTCCTCGAGCAGCTCGCGCACCCCGAAGTCGAGGCGGTGCTCGCGCACGAGCTCGGTCATTTCCGACTCCGGCACGTGCGCCAGCGGCTGCTGCTCTCGGTCGCGCTGGCCTTCGCGGGACTGGCGCTGCTCGGGTGGCTCACCCGGGAGCCGGGCTTCTACGCGGCGCTCGGCGTGCCGGTGCCGTCGACGCACGCGGCGCTGCTGCTCTTTGCCTTCGCGGCGCCGGCTTTCACCTTCTTCGTCACTCCGCTCGCCTCGCTCTGGTCGCGTCGCCACGAGTTCGAGGCGGACGATTTCGCGAGCCGCCACGCGAGCGCCGCCGAGCTCGCGAGCGCGCTCGTCAAGCTCCATCGCGACAACGCCAGCACGCTGACGCCGGATGCGCTCTACGCCGCGTTCTACTATTCGCACCCGCCGCCGCTCGTGCGCATCACGCGGCTGCGCGGCCCGGCCGCGGCGCAGGCCTCCTGAAGCCCGAAGGGGGCCCGCCCGGGTGCCCCTTCAGGGAATGTAGTAGAGATCGATCGACTTGCCGATGCGCTCGAGCGGCCGGTACGCATCGAGCCAGGCGTAGTCGGCGGGATTGCGAGTGCGCGCGAGCTCGGAGATCGCCACCCAGCCGCTCACCGGCCGGCGCGACCCGAGAACCACGAACGCAGGCAGCGGCTCGCGCTTCAGGTCCGCCGTGCCACGGTAGGCGATGCTGAGCTTCGCGATGCCGAGCTGCGCGGCGCGCAGCTCCAGCCGTCGCAGATCCTGCCCCCAGTCCAGATCCGAATCGACCAGCACCCGCTCCGGGTGGGGAACGGCCTCATTGAAATAGGGCAGATAGTCCGGATACGCGGTCCACAACGTGCTCAACTGCCAGAACACCAGCGTGAGCACTACCGCGGTCCCAGCCGTCGCGGCGCGCCGCGGGCGCAGGGCGGCCAGCGAGCGCCAGGCGCGCACCGTGACATAGGCGGCACCGATGGCGAGAAAGGGATACAGCACCAGGATGTGCCGGATGCCGATGTTGATGTGACTGAAGAGGCTGGCGAAGGCGAGCAGCGTCACGACCAGCACCGCGGGCGCGAGCGCCCAGGGATTGCGGTCGCGCCAGCCGTCACGGGCCAGCCAGGCGACCCCGGCAGGTCCGGCAGCCAGAAGCGGAATGGGCGTCTTGACGGCGAGCGCCACCAGATAGAAATACCACCAGCCCGTCGTGCCGGTGCGCCCCAGGAGATACGACAGGTGACCGGTGTCGTTGTGAGCCTTCACGGCCACGATGCCGTTGATGAGGTCCTTCGCCTCGCGCGGCAGTGACAGATGCGAGAGCAGCACGCCGAGCAGATGATCGGGACCCCGCTCCTGCAGCAGGTAGGACACGGCCCAGTTGAAACGCAGCGCGACGCCCGCCGGGTTGGCCGAGCGCGGTCCGTAGGCGAGCGCGAGCGGCAGGAGCGCGGCGAGTCCCGCGAGGGTGAGCCCCACCAGCCACGCCCTCGGCCCGGCCCCCGGGGCCTGCCGCCAGGCCGTCGCCGCCCGCGTGAGCGCCAGCGCCGGCAGGGCCAGCCCGATGAACGGCACGGCCGAGAACTTGGTGCCGACCGCAACGCCGGCCGCGAGCCCGAAACGCGCCGCGTCGGCGAGGCGCGCACTCACGAGCCACAGCTCGAGCGCATAGAGCGCGAGCAGGCAGGTCGCGGCCGCCGCCACATCGAGACTCGCGAGCGCCGCGTGCCCGAGCACCGCCGGCACCGAGACGAGCAGCAGCACGGCGAGCAGCGCCGCGCGCTCCGACTCGAGGAGCCGCCGCGCCCACAGCCAGGTCGCGAGGCACAGCAGCACGAGGAAGGGCAGCATGCCGAGCCGCGCGAGAGTGAGATAGCGCCAGTAGTGGCCGTCCTGGTAGAGGATGTCGACGCCCTCCGGGGTGCCGTTCGGCGGCGGGGTACCGAAGGAGTGCGCTCCGGCGAGGTACGGACCGAGCGCGAGCAGCACGCGGGCGAGCGGCGGATGCTCGGTGTCGTATTCGTAGCGCCCGCGGTCCAGCAGCTCGACGCCCGCGGCGAGGTGTTCCGGCTCGTCCCAGGTGTTGGAATACACGCGCCAGCTGCCCGCCGCGAGCAGGCACGCGAGGAGGAGGATGAGCGCCAGCGCCCGCCGCGCCGCGGGAGCTGCGCGCGCGCCCGCCGGTGCGCTCAGACTAGGCTCCGAGGGGATGCCGCAGCACGATGGTCTGCTCGCGTTCCGGTCCCGTTGAGATCATGTCGATCGGTACGCCGGCGAGGCTCTCGAGCCGCTCGAGGTAGCGGCGCGCATTGTGCGGCAGACTCCCGTATGCCGTGACGCCGACCGTCGACTCGCGCCACCCGGGCAGCTCCTCGTACACCGGCTCGACGTCCGCGTAGGCCTCGACGCTCATCGGCGGCTCGTGAGTGACCGCGCCCTGGACGCGGTACCCGACGCAAACGCTGAGGCGGTCGAGTCCATCGAGGACGTCGAGCTTCGTGATGATGAGGCCCGAGACGCTCGAATGCACGATCGAGCGCTCGAGCGCCACCGCGTCCAGCCAGCCGCAGCGCCGCCGCCGTCCGGTGACGGAGCCGAACTCGTGACCCACGCGCGACATGTGCTCGCCATATTCGTCCGACAGCTCGGTCGGGAAGGGACCCGCCCCCACCCGGGTCGTGTAAGCCTTGACGACGCCGACAACGCCGTCGAAGGCGCGGGGACCGAGGCCCGTGCCGGTGCCGGCGAAGCCTGCGGTGGTGTTGGATGACGTCACGAACGGATAGGTCCCGAGATCGACGTCGAGCATGGCGCCCTGCGCCCCTTCGAAGACGACGTTGGCATGGGTCGCGCGCAGCTCATGGAGGACCCGGGTCACGTCCGTCACCAACGGCGCGATCTGCTCGCCCATCGCGAGCTGCGCCTCGAGGGTCTGCCGGAAGTCGAGCGCGGGCGCGCGGTAGTAGTGCTGCAGCACGAAATTGTGGAAATCGAGCTGTTCGCCGAGCTTGGTGGCGAAGCGCTCGCGATCGAGGAGGTCCGCCACCCGCACCGCGCGGCGCGCCACCTTGTCCTCGTAGGCAGGTCCTATGCCGCGTCGGGTGGTGCCGATGGCATTGGCCCCGCGGGCCTGCTCGCGCGCCTCATCGAGCATGACGTGCGACGGCAGTATGAGCGGGCAATGCGGTGAGATGGAGAGCCGCTCGAATACCGGCACACCCTGCTCCATCAGCATGCGGCTCTCACTCAGCAGCGCCTCGAGCGAGAGCACCACGCCGTTGCCGATGAGGCAGCGCACCCCGGCGCGCAGGATCCCGGAGGGAATGAGCGACAGCACGGTCCGCCGCCCGCCGATGACGAGCGTGTGGCCCGCGTTGTGCCCGCCCTGGAAGCGTGCGACCGCCGCGGCGTGCTCGGTCAGCAGGTCGACGACCTTGCCCTTGCCCTCATCGCCCCACTGCGCACCGATGACTACGACGAACTTCCCCACGCTCCTTTGGACCCCTAGCGTGCCCAGAACAGGATGATGACGCCGACGAGCATGCTGCCGAGGCCTGCGATCCGCAACTCGCGGTCCTGTACCTCGAGGAGCCTCGCGAGCGCGCGCTTCACGCCGCCGGGATTGAGGAATGGTGCGATGCCTTCCAACACCAGGAACAGCCCGAGCGCGGCGAGCAGGTCCGGCAGATTCACGGACACGCGGGTGGCGCTCGCTTCAGCTAGCGCCGCGGGGTTGAGGTCCTCGACGGCTCCTTCAGATACTTGAAGAAGTCCCCGTCGGGGCTCACCACCAGCAGGTCACCATCCTTGCCGAGCGAGCGCTCGTAAGCCTGCAGACTGCGGTAGAAGGCGTAGAACTCGGGATTCTTCGCGTAGGCGCGCGCATAGATCTGGGCGGCGGCGCCATCGCCTTCGCCGCGCACCCGCAGCGCATCGCGTTCCGCGTCGGCGAGGATCACGGTGCGCTGGCGCTCGGCGGAAGCGCGGATGCCGGCGCTGGCGCTCTGCCCTTCGGCGCGCAGCCGGCTGGCGGTCTTCGCGAAGCTCTGCTTCATGCTCTCGTAGACGCGCGCGGCCACCTCGTCGGGCAGATCGATGCGCTGCACGCGCACGTCCACCAGGTCGACGCCCAGGCCCGCCGCGTTGTGGCTCGCCTGGCCGAACATCTGCCCCGTCACCGCGGCGCGCTCGGCCGATACGATCTGCTGGAGCGTGCGCTGCGCCACGACGCTCTTGATGCCGTCCTTGACGATCTCGGCCAGCCGCTCGCCGGCCAGATCCTCGCGCCCGCCGGTGGCCGTGAAGTACAGCCCCGGCTCCTTGACGCGCCACTTCACGTAGAAGTCCACGATCAGCCCGCGGCCGTCGTTCGTGAGGAAGGTCTCGCCGGTGTAGGACTGCGAGAGGATGCGCCGGTCGAACTTCGTCACCACGTCCCACGGCCACTTGGTGTGCAGCCCTGGCGCGTACTGCAGGCCCACGATCGCGCCGAACTCCGTGCGGATCGCGAATTCCGTCTCACTGACCGTGAAGAGCGACAGGGACGCGAGCACCAGCAGCACCCCCGCCGCGAACAGCACCGGAACCAGCCGCGAGCTCATCAGCGCTCTCCCCGCCCGCGGGCTTCGACCGTGACCGAATCCGGCTCTTTCTGCGAGCCGGCGGCCGGCGTCTCGGAGCCCTCCGCGGGCTCGCGCGAGGCGGCCTTCTCGAGGAGCTTCTCGATGGGCAGGTAGAGCAGGTTGCCGCCGGATGCCGTTGGCGTAGGCCTCGGACTCGAGGATGAAGCGCTCCTTGTCGGCCTGCGCCTTGTTGGCGTCGCGCTGCGAGGGGATCACGGCGTCGGGAACCTGCACGTCCTCGAGGTTCACCGTCGTGACCGTAATGCCGGAGTTGTAGTACTCGAGCGTATGCTGGATGAGCTCCTTCGTACGCCGGGTGATCTCCGGCCGGGTCGTGCCGACCAGGAGCTCGTCCAGTGTGCTGCGTCCCACGATCTCACGGATCGCGCTCTCGCTCACCTCGGTCAGAGTGGCTTCCGGATCGTGCACCCGGAACAGCTTCTTCACCGGATCCGCGAACTGGTACTGAACCGCGAAGTGCAGCTCGACTAGATTGACGTCGGAGGTCAGCACCCGGGACTTGAAGTCGCTCGAGTTCACGTTCGCGACGTTGACCTTCGTCACCGTCTCGATGGGCCAGGGCCAGCGCCAGCCGACCCCCGGGGCCTTGATGTCGACCAGCTTCCCGAAGCGCTGGATGATGCCGCGCTGGGCCTGCTCGACCTGGTAGAAGCCGCTGAACACCCAGCCGCCGAGCACCACGAGCGCCGCGATCAGGAACAACGAGCCGCTGTCCCCGCCGCGGCCCCCGGGCCGGAGCCACGCCTCGAGCCGGCGCTGCCAGCTCTTCAGGCGCTCGTCCAGATCCGGTCCCCCCTGACCCGGACGGCGTCCCCACGGATTGTTCGGACCGCTTGGTTGATTCCAGGCCATAGGGCGTGCGCCAACTCAGCGCAGCTTGGTCGCGCCCGAGACGGCGGTCGATTGTAGGTAGCCCATCCCGGGGGCACAAGGCATATCGGCCCCCTGCACCTCGAGAATCTGCACGCCGGCGGTGCGCGCGAGCTCGAGCAGCTCGAGGTCCGGTAACTCCACCGCCAGCTCGATCGAGCCATCCTCGGCGCAGGTCTCCGCCCGGACCGCCTGCGCCGCGTACAGCCGCGAGCGCAGCGCCCCGGCGCCGGCCGGCATCCGCAGGCGCGCACGGCGTGCGAGGCGCGCCAGTCGCTCCGCCACCGCGCGCGCGAGCCACTCGAGTCCCACGCGCCTCTCGGCGGAGATCCACACCGCGGTGGCGCGGCCGGACGGATCGCGGTCGAGGCGCGGCTCACTCCCGAGCCGGTCTATCTTGTTGTAGACGAGGACCTGCGGAATCCCGCTGGCGCCGATCTCCGCGAGCACGGCATTGACCTGGCCGATCTGCTCATCGCGCCGCGGATCGCTCGCGTCCACCACGTGCAGCAGCAGCGTCGCCGCGCGCGCCTCGGTGAGCGTCGACTGGAAGGCCGCGACCAGCTCGTGCGGCAGCTCGCGGATGAATCCAACCGTATCCGCCGCCACCACCGCGGTGCCGCCCGGGAGCGTCAAACGCCGCACCGTCGGATCGAGCGTGGCGAACAGCTGGTCGGCCACATAGGCGTCGGCGCCCGTGAGCGCACGAAACAGCGTCGACTTGCCGGCGTTGGTGTAGCCGACGAGTGCGAGCGAGGGAACCGGGATCTCGGCGCGCGTCTGCCGCCCGGTCTCGCGCTGCTGCTGGATCCGGGCCAGCCGGCGGGTGAGCACGCGCACCCGCTGCGCGATGATGCGCCGATCGGTCTCCAGCTGGGTCTCGCCCGGGCCGCGCAGTCCGATGCCGCCCTTCTGACGCTCGAGGTGGGTCCACCCGCGCACCAGGCGGCTGGCGATGTGCTTGAGCTGCGCGAGCTCGACTTCGAGCTTGCCCTCGAAGCTGCGTGCGCGCTGCGCGAAGATGTCGAGGATCAGGCCGTTGCGATCGAGCACCCGCCGCTCGATGAGCTTCTCGAGGTTGCGCTCCTGGCTCGGGGAAAGCGCGTGATCGATGAGGATGATCTGCGCGTCACTCGCGTGCGCGATGCCCCGCAGCTCCTCCGCCTTGCCGCTGCCGAGGAAATAACGCGGGTCGGGGCGGTCCCGCCGTCCCGTCAGCGTGGCGACCGGGAGCGCTCCCGCCGAGACCGCGAGCTGCGTGAATTCCTGCAGATCCTCCGGATCGACCTGGGCGCCCAGCCCGAGACGCACCAGTACGGCGCGCTCACCAGTCCGCGGGCGTTCGAACACTCAGGCTTCCCGTGACGGAGCACATCATTCGGCGGGCGTCTCCGCGGGGCCGCCGCCCTCTTCGGCCGCCAGGCGCACGTTGCGCGCCGGAACGACCGTGGAAATCGCATGCTTGTAGACCATCTGGCTGACGCTGTTCTTCAACAGCACCACGAACTGGTCAAAGGAATCGATCTGTCCTTGCAACTTGATCCCGTTGACGAGGTAGATGGAAACCGGCACCCGCTCCTTGCGCAAGGCGTTCAGAAAGGGGTCTTGCAGGGACTGGCCTTTGGCCATCGGGTTCTCCTTATTTTTAGGGCTTGGAGTTGTTTGGCGGGACAAAGGGACCGTGGCCGAACGTCCGTTGTTCCGCGAGCTGAGCAAACTAACCTGCCTCATCAGGGGTGAGGAGCCGACGTCCGGAATCTTAACATGGGGGCTCCTCTAAAGCCCTAGCCGGGCCAGGAGGTTACATATGTCTCGATTCCACGACAGCCCGGCTTCCGGCTCGATCCATCGGCCGAGAGCCTCGCCACGCATCCAGGTCAGCTGCCGCTTCGCCAGTTGGCGCGTCGCCGCAACGCCCCGCCGCACCGCCTCCTCCAGGGGGTATTGCCCGTCGAGGTGCGCCCACAGCTGCCGGTAGCCCACGGCGCGCATCGATGGGTGCCGGGCGGTGAGAGCACCGTTCCTGCGCAGGCTCCGCACCTCCTCGAGAAAACCCGCGGCCATCATGGCCTCGAAACGTCGTTGAATGCGCTCGTGCAACACGGCGCGTGGCGGCGCCAGCATCCAGTAGTGCACCCGCCGCCCCGCGAGCGGACTCACGGTCGCGCGCTGCAGCTCGGAGATCGGGCGGCCGGTGTTGTAACAGACTTCGAGCGCCCGCTGGATGCGCTGGCTGTCGGTGGGTGCCACGCGTGCGGCCCCAGCCGGGCGAGCTCCGCGTGCAGCGCCGGCCACCCCTCTCGCGCGGCGCGCGCATCGAGCTCGGCGCGCAGCCTCGAATCGGCCTGCGGCAGTGTCGCGAGTCCATGCAGGAGCGACCGTAGATAGAGCATGGTGCCGCCCACCAGGAGCGGCACGCGGCGGCGGGCGTGGACATCGCGAACGGCCGCGACTGCGTCCGGGACGAAGCGCCCCGCGGAATAGCTCTCGGTCGGCTCGCAGATGTCGATCAGGTGGTGGGGAACGCGCTCGCGCAGCTCCCGCGCCGGCTTGGCGGTGCCGATGTCCAGACCGCGGTAGACCAGCGCCGAGTCCACGCTGACGATTTCGACCGGGGCGCTCTCGGCGAGCCGGATGGCCCAGTCGGTCTTGCCGGCGCCGGTGGGTCCGGCGAGGACCAACACCGGCAGCTCGCCGTGCCCGGCTCCGGGAGCGGTGTCCGCGGCATGCTCCGCGCTCACCGCTGCCGGCACTCAGCGCCCCCGCAGGAACAGCCGATCGAGCTGCGCAACGGTGAGGCGCGTCCACGTCGGCCGTCCATGATTGCACTGGCTCGCGCGCTCGGTCGCTTCCATCTGCCGCAGCAGCGTGTCCATCTCGGGAAGCGTCAGTCGGCGGTGCGCGTGGATCGCGGTGCGGCAGGCGAGCGTGGCGAGGAAGCGGTCCGCGGCGGCCTCGAGGTGGTGCGTGTTGGCCTCGAGGCCGAGATCGTGCACGACGGCGGTGATGATCCTGGAGATCTCCGCCGGCTTCAGCGTCGCCGGCACGCGCCGCAGCGCCAGCCGCGTGGCGGACAGCGCATCGAGCTCGAACCCTGCCCGTTCCCACTCGGCGTGACGCTCGAGGAGCGCGGCGAGCTCGTGGGCTTTGAGCTCGATGACCACAGGCTCCAGCAGGAGCTGCGAGGCGGGGGTGCCGCGCTCGCGCTCGGCTTTGAGCTTCTCGTACAGCACTCGCTCGTGCGCGGCATGCATATCGACGAGCACCAACCCTTCCGGGTTCTGCGCGAGGATGTAGGCGCCATGCAGCTGCGCGAGCGCGGTACCCAGGGGATAGTCCCCCGCGGGCGGCATCTGCGGGCGGCCCGAGGTGGGGAGGACCCCCTCCTCGACGGCGCCCGCGAGCGCGAAAGGGTCGCGTCCCGGCTCGTAACGGGGCAGCTCGAAAGCGAGCCCGGGCGACGCCCGGGCGGCGCCCGCCCTGGCGTCGGCGGGGGTGAGAGAGTCCCCGCCAGGGAGTCCGGCCGCATAGCCGTTGCCCGGAGCTTCGCCGGCCCGTGCGGCCGCGGGGACATGAGGATCGGGCCGGGTGGCGGCGAGCGCGCGCTCGAGGGCGCGAAAGACGAAGTCGTGGATCTGGCGGCTGTCACGGAAGCGCACTTCGAGCTTCTGCGGGTGGGCATTGACGTCGACGAGCCTCGGATCGAGCGTGAGATAGAGGGCGTACGCCGCGTGCCGCCCGTGATAGAGCACGTCGCGGTAGGCGAGTCGGACGGCGTTCATCAGCAGCCGGTCGCGGACGCTGCGGCCGTTCACGAACCAGAACTGCTGATCGGGCTGCGCGCGCGAGCGCGTAGGGAGCCCCGCCCACCCGGACAGCATGACGGGCCCCGCCGCGTGGCGAACCGCGATCGCGGAAGCTCCGAAGTCCGGATCGAGCACCTGCCCGAGCCGTGCCAGCTCGTTCCCCTCGAGATCCGAGGCCGGGGCATCGAGCAGCACCCGCTCGCCATGGCGCAGCCGTATGCTCACGTCGAACCGCGACAGCGCCAGCCGCTCGGTGAGGCGCGCGATGTGCCCGAGCTCGGTGGCCTCGCTGCGGACGAACTTGCGCCGCGCGGGAACGTTGAAGAACAGGTCCCGCACCTCGACGCTCGTACCGGGCGGATGCGCCGCGGGACGCGCCGGGCCCACCGTCCCCCCGTCGACGATGAGCTCTGCAGCCTGACCGGCGCCGCTCGCGCGCGAGACGATTCGCAGCCGCGATACCGAGCCGATGGACGGCAGCGCCTCGCCGCGGAAGCCGAGCGTGGTGATGGCTTCGAGGTCACCGACGCCGGCGATCTTGCTGGTTGCGTGCCGCGCGAGCGCCATCGGCAGCTCCTCGGACGCGATGCCGCAGCCGTCGTCGCGCACCCGCATGAGGCCGACGCCGCCGCGCTCGACGTCGATGTCGATGCGCGTGGCCCCCGCATCGAGCGCGTTCTCGGCGAGCTCCTTGACGACCGAGGCGGGTCGCTCAATCACCTCGCCGGCTGCGATCTGGTCGATGAGCTCATCGGGAAGGATGCGGATCGGCATTCGGACCGCAGTGTACACGCCGATCGGGCCGCGACGAGGCGCGGCCGGACGGCTCGGACGGCTCGGACGGCTCGTCAGGGCGTGGCGGCGAACGCGGCGCCCCCGGCGCTGACGAGGCTCCCGCGGTGTTCCTGCTTGACCCGGGTTCCGTCGGGCGGATTCTGAGTGAAGTAGCTGCGCAGGCCGCCGGCGATCGCGTCCGCAAAGCGCGCCTGCTCCCGGGCGCTGCGCAGGCGGCGCTCCTCGGCCGGATTGGAGATATAGGCGGTCTCGATGAGCATGGAGGGAATATCGCGGGACTTGAGCACCACGAAGCCGGCGCGCTGCACCTGCGCCTTGCGCACCTCGCCCACCCCCTCGAGCGCGCTCATCACCCGCTCCGCTGCGCTGGCACTGACGCCGATGATCTGGTTCTGCGCCGCATCGATGAGCACCGGCTCGAGAGTGCTCTGGTCGTCGCGGCGCGCGCCCGCGGCGAGATCTGCGGCGTTCTCACGCTCGGCGAGCCAGCGGGCCGCTTCGCTCGAGGCGCCGTGCACCGACAGCACGTAGACCGAGGCGCCCGAGACACTGCGGTCGCGGATCGAGTCGGCGTGCACCGAAATGAACATGTCGGCGTGCGCGGCGTGCGCGCGCCGGATGCGCTCGCGCAGCTCGAGAAATTCATCGCGATCGCGGGTCAGCACGGCCCGCATGCCGGGTTCGGCGTCGATGCGCTGGGCGAGAGCCCGCGCGATGGCGAGCGTCACGTCCTTCTCGCGGGTGCCGCCGCGGCCGATAGCCCCGGGATCATCGCCCCCGTGTCCCGCATCCACCGCGATGATGACGTCGCGGTCGCCCTCCCCGGGAGCGTGCGGCGCGCGCACCGCCTTCGGCGCTGCCTCCGCGACCGGCGCCCCGATTGTGAGGATCAGCCTGTGGCCCTCCTCCTCCGGCGCCCACCCGCTATGCGCGGCGAGCGCGGATCTGAGCTCCGCCACGACCCGTAGCGTGCCGTCCGGCTGAGCGCCAAAACGCACCTCCGTGACCACCCCTTCAGGCCCCGGCGCGCGCACGCCGTCCGCGAGATGCGTGTTCGGCAGATCGACGACGACACGATCGGGGTGCTCGAGAGTGAAGAGCTTGTGTTGCGCGCCCTCGCTCAAATCCAGGGTGAGCTGCGCGCCATCGTCGCTGGCGGACAGCTCGACGGCACGCAGCTCCGCGGCGCTGCCGAGGGAGGAGCCGAGCGAAAGGGCTCCCAGGCCGAGCACACCGGCAGCGAATCCTCCGCGAAAGATCTTTCGAATCATCGAGTTCGAAGCGCTACCTGTCACTTAATCTACGGCGTTGCGGTCGGCTTTTCAACTCAGCGACGCGAGCCACGACTTCCCGAGCGGGGAACCCGCGCTCACTTCAATGTCGTGCCCGGCATCGGACACCGAAAACGTGAGCGTGAGATCCGCGGGCGGCAGCCGCGATCCGCCGCGCTCCGGCCATTCGATGAGCCAGAGGTGTCCGCCGCGCGCCCACTCGCGAAGTCCGAGCGCATCGAGCTCGGCGGCGTCCCGCACGCGATAGAGATCGACGTGCACGGCCGTGAGCGCGCCCGCCCGATACAGCTCGATGAGGGTGTAGGTGGGGCTGCGCACCTCCTCCGTCACGCCGAGCGCGCGCAGGAAACCCCGCGCGAAGGTCGTCTTGCCGGCACCGAGCTCACCGCTCAAGTAGAGCACCGCGAGCGACTCGCCCGCCGCCGGCCGGGCGCGGGCGAGCCGTCCGCCGAGGTCCTCCGTGTCCTGCGACGTGGCGGTGCGGTTGCGCATGCGCGCCGTCAAAGATTCACGCAGTTGTGGAGCTCCCTCGCGAGATCGCCCGCCAGCAGGCCGCGCTCGCCGCCGCGAGCCGCCGCATCGCCGGCCATGGCGTGCACCAGCACGCCGACGCGCGCGGCGGTCCAGTGATCGCGGCACTGCGCAAGAATTCCCGCGATCACGCCGGTGAGCACGTCACCGCTTCCGGCCGTCGCCATTCCGGGGTTGCCGCGCTCGCACACGCCGGGCGTGCGGCCGCGGGCTCCGACGAGAGTACCCGCGCCCTTCAGCACGATGGTGCCGTGGAAGCGCTCGATGAGCCGATCGAGCGCGGCGAGTCGATCGCGCTGGATGTCCTCGGCGCTCACCCCCAGCAGCCTTCCCGCCTCCCCCGGATGCGGCGTCAGAATCCAGTCCTCGCGCGCCGGCGCTCCGTGCTCGGCGAGGAGATTCAGCGCATCGGCGTCGACCACCAGCGGCTTGCCGCTCTTCAGCACCGCATTGAGCGCCGCCACCGCCCACGCCGAGCGCCCGAGCCCCGGGCCCACCGCGATGACGTCCACGCGCCCGAGCACCTCGGCGAGCGCCGTCTCGCCGCTCAAGCCCACGCAGATGAGCTCCGGCCGCCCGGCGGCGATCGCCGCGACGTTCTCGGGTGCGACCGCCACGGTGACGAGTCCCGCGCCCACCCGCAGACACGCCTCGCCCGCGAGCCGCGCCGCTCCCGGCATGCCGCTGCCGCTGCCGACGATCAGCACGCGCCCGAAGTTGCCCTTGTTGGCCGATCGTGCCCGGCGCGGCAGTGCCTCGTGGATCTCGGCCTCGACGATGCGTGTCAGCCGTGGAGCCAGATGCGCCGACGGCGCCGGCGCGAGCTCGAGGTCGTCGAAGAACACCGCACCGGCGAACTCCGGGCCGTCGCCGACCAGGAGCCCCGTCTTCAGGCCCACGAAGGTCACGGTTGCGTCCGCGCGCACGGCCTCGCCGAGCGCCACACCGGCGTCGCTGTCGAGCCCCGAGGGCACATCGAGCGCAAACACCGGCCTGCCGCTCGAGTTGATCGCGCGAATCACCTGCGCGAGCTCCGGCCGCACGTCCCCCTCGAGCCCCGTGCCCAACAACGCGTCCACGATGACTTCGCCCGACGTGAGCCGCTCGGCCGAGAAAGGGTGCCCCACGCCGCCGCTCGCCCTGAAGTCCTCGTACGCCTGGCGCGCATCCGCGCGCAGCTCCTCGGGAGGCGCGGCGCTCAGCACCGTGACCGTGAGCCCCGCGGCGTGCGCAAAGCGCGCCAGCACGTAGCCGTCGCCGGCGTTGTTGCCGCGCCCGCAGACGATGACGATGCGGTGGGCCATCGGCCAGCGCGTGCGCAGATACCGCAGCGCCGCCTCTCCGGCACGCTTCATGAGCGTGTAGCCCGCGATCCCGAGCTCTTCGATGGCATGGGCATCGAGGGCGCGCACCTGCGCCGTGGAGTACAGGGCGATCGGCAAGGCCATAGGGCGATTATACTGACCTGGGTGGTGGCGCCATGACCGCTCGGGCTTCCCTCGATCTGCGTTCGCTGCGACGCGAGCTCGCCGAGCGTGCGCGCGCACTCGGCTTCGACGCGCTCGGCGTCGCCGGCATCGACATCCCCGAGGACGAGCGGCACCTGATCAGGTGGCTCGGCGAGGGGCTCCACGGTGAGATGCACTACATGAAGCGCCACGGCCTGATGCGCAGCCGCCCGCAGCAGCTCTTTCCAGGCACGGTGCGGGTCTTGAGCGCGCGCATGGACTATTGGCCGGGCGATGCGCGCGATGCGCAGACGGTGCTCGACGACCCGCGGCTCGGCTACGTGTCGCGCTACGCGCTGGGACGCGACTACCACAAGACGCTGCGACGCGCTCTCGCCGGGCTCGCCGCGGAGCTCAAGCAGCGCATCGGGCCATTCGGCTACCGGGTGTGCGTCGATACCGCGCCGGTGCTCGAGAAGGCGCTCGCCCGCGACGCCGGACTCGGCTGGATCGGCAAGCACACCAACCTCATCGCGCGCGATCGCGGCTCCTGGTTCTTTCTCGGCGAGATCCTGACGGACCTGCCGCTGCCGGTGGACGAGCCCGCCAGCGCCCACTGCGGAAGCTGTCAGGCCTGCATTCCCGCCTGCCCCACGGGAGCCATCGTCGCGCCCTGGCGGCTCGATGCACGGCGCTGCATCTCCTACCTCACCATCGAGCACAGGAGCGCCATCCCCGAGGGGCTCCGCAAAGCGATCGGCAATCGCATCTACGGCTGCGACGACTGCCAGCTGGTCTGTCCGTGGAATAAATTCGCGCAGGCGGCGTCACACCCGGACTTCAAGGTCCGTCACGGCCTCGATGCCGCCTCGCTCCCGGAGCTCTTCCGATGGAGCGCGGCCGATTTCGATGCGCGCATGCGCGGCTCGGCCATCTATCGCATCGGCTTCGAGCGCTGGTCACGCAATATCGCCGTCGCGCTCGGCAACGCGCCGACCGCGCCGGAGGTCGTGCGCGCGCTCGAGGAGCGTCGCCGCGACCCGTCGGCTCTGGTGCGCGAGCACGTCGAGTGGGCGCTGCAGCAGCACGGGATGGGCGGCTGATCCCGAGCCGCCGCGCGCGGGTCGATCAGGGGCGGGTGACCTGCACGTTGTCGATGAGCCGCGCCCGGCCCAAGCGCGCGGCGGCGAGCACCACGAGCTCCCGCGTCTCGGGTCGGGGCGCGGCGAGCTCGGCGGCGTCGCGAACGGAGAAGTAATCCGGGCGGAAGCCGGCAGCCTCGAGCGCCGTGAGGCCCGAGCGCCCGATGCCGGCGAAGTCGGCGTCCCCGGCCTTGAGCCGCCGCTCGGCCGCCTCGAGCGCCGCGTAGATCTGCGGCGCCAGCGCGCGCTCGGCGGCGGTCAGATACTGATTGCGGGAGCTCATGGCGAGCCCGTCCGAGTCGCGCACGGTGGGGGCCGCCACGATCTCCACCGCCATGCACAGGTCCGCCACCATGCGGCGGATCACGGCGAGCTGCTGAAAGTCCTTGGCGCCGAATATCGCGACATCGGGCTCCACGATGTGAAACAGCTTCGCGACCACGGTGCTCACGCCCTCGAGATGGCCGGGGCGGAATTCGCCCTCGAGGATGCGCGACAGTCCCGGCACCTCGACGCGCGTGACGCGCTCGGAGCCGTGGGGGTAGATCTCGCCCACCTCCGGGACGAACATCAGGCTGCAGCCGGCCTCCGCCAGCATGCGCGCATCCTCCCGCGGCGTGCGCGGATAGTGCGCAAAGTCCTCGTTCGGGCCGAACTGCATCGGGTTCACGAAGATGCTGGCGACGAAGCGCTCGCCGTGCCGGCGCGCCGCGTCGATGAGGCTCACGTGCCCGGCGTGCAGATTCCCCATGGTGGGCACGAAGGCCACGCGCCGGCCTTCGCGGCGCCAGCCGCGCACGCGCGCGTGCACGGCGGCAATCGTGGTGACGGTCTCCATGCTCTAGAAGCAGTGTTCGGGGGCGGGGTATTCGCGGCGCTTCACGGCGCGCACGTAGCTCTGCAGCGCCTCGAGGTTGTTGTGCGCGCCCTCCATGAAATTCCGCACGAAGCGCGGCTTGCGCCCGGTCGTGATGTCGAGGATGTCGTAGGTGACCAGGATCTGGCCGTCGGTGTCGGGGCCGGCGCCGATGCCGATCACCGGCACGTGCAGCTCCGCGGTGATCGTCTTGCCGAGGGCCGCCGGAATGCACTCGAGCAGCACGATGTCCGCGCCCGCCGACTCCAGGCGCCTGGCCTCCTCGAGCAGCCGCGCCGCCGTTTCGCGCTCGCGCCCCTGCACTCGGAAGCCCCCCGTCTTGTGCACCGACTGGGGCTTCAGTCCCAGGTGGGCGCACACGGCAATGTCGTGGCTCGCGAGAAACTCCACGATCTCGGTCTGCTTGCCGCCGCTTTCGAGCTTGACCATCTCGGCGCCGCCCTCCTGCATGAGCCGCACGGAGTGCTCGAGCGCGAGCGTCTGCGACGGATAGCTCATGAACGGCAGGTCGGCGATCAGGAACGGCCGGTCGAGGCCCCGCGCCACCGCGGCGCAGTGATACACCATCTGGTCCATCGTGACGGGCACCGTGGTGTCGTGCCCCTGGATCACCATCCCGAGGGAATCCCCCACCAGCACCACGTCCACTTCGGCCGTGTCCATCAGCACCGCAAAACTCGCGTCGTAACAGGTGAGGCTCGCGATCTTCTCGCCGTCCGCCTTCATGCGCGCGAGCGTCGCGAGCGTCACGGGCGGGCGGGTCTGGTCGCGTTGCAGGCGGGTGTACATGCGCTTGAGCGAGTGTAGCTATATCGCGCGGCTGCGCAACGGGTTGTAGTACAAGCGCCCGCGGCTCATGCGGCGGATGGCCGCCAGCAGCTCGTCGTAGTCGCGTTGGTTGGCGATCGGGTCGATCGAGGCGGCGTTGACGATGAGGAGCGGCGCCGCCTCGAACTCGTGAAAGAAGCGCGCGTAAGCCTCGTTGAGGCGCTCGAGGTACTGCCGCTCGATGTACTGCTCGAATTCGACGCCGCGCCGGGCGATGCGCTCGAGCAGCACGTCGACCGGGGCCTGCAGGTACACGACGAGATCCGGCTTCGGCGGGCGGATGTCGAGCCTGGCGTAGAGCTGCTCGTAGAGGGCGAACTCGGCGTCCTCGAGTGTCACTCGCGCGAACAGCCGGTCCTTCTCGAGCAGGTAGTCCGCCACGCGCAGCGGCGCGAACAGGTCCGCCTGCTCGAGCGCGGCGAGCTGCTGGGCGCGCTGCAGCAGGAAGTACAGCTGTGCCGGCAGGGCGCCGGCGCGCGGGTTGCGGTAGAAGCGCTCGAGGAACGGGTTCTGCGCCGCCTGCTCGAGCACCCCCTGGGCGGAGAGGCTGACGCACAGGCGTCGCGCGAGGCTCGTCTTCCCGACACCGATCGGACCCTCGACGACGATGAACCGATGCGTGGTTTCGCTGCCCATGCGCTTACAACGGGCTGAGGCCCTCGGGCGTGACGCGCCCCTTGAGCTCCGCCACGCGGCCGAGCCCGGGCAGATCGAGATCCGGCGCGATGTCCGCGAGAGGATACAGAACGAAGTTGCGCTCCACTATCCCCGGATGCGGCAGCGTCAGCGCCGCCTCCGAGCGGCGCTCCCTCCCGTGGGCGAGCAGATCGAGATCGATGATGCGCGGTCCCCATCGCTCGTGCCGCGGCGGGCGTCCGAGCGCCACCTCGAGCGCCTTGAGCGCGGCGAGCAGCGCCGCCGGCTCGAGCTGCGTCAGCACGCCCGCGACTGCGTTGACGAAGTCCGGCTGCGCGACGGGACCTAAGGGGCGCGAGCGGTAGAGCGGCGAGGTCAGCACCACGCGGGTGAGCGGAAGCCCGGTAAGCCGCGCGCGCGCCTCGAGAACCCGGGCGCGCGGATCCGAGAGATTGCTGCCCATCCCGATATAGGCGGGGTGCCAGATCTCCATGGGCGTGCACCCATCACGCCGGGGTCGAGGCCCGGGACCGGCGGCGACGCCGGCGGCCGCGCCGGTGCGGTGCTTGGGGCGGACTGCCCTCGCCCGCGAGCGCATCCGCCATGCGGCCACGCTCCTCGGGCGGGACCTGCTGCAGACGCGTCCACCATTGCGCGACGTCGGGCGGCGCGAGCCCATGCTCGGCGCGCAACAGCAGCAGGTCGTAGCCGGCGCGAAAGCGCGCCTGCTCGAGCAGACGGAGCGAACGCCGCCCGCGGGGATGCTCGAGCCGTGGCTGCAGCGCGAACATCTCGCGCACGCCGAGCGCAAAGCGCCTCGGGATCGCGAGGCGCGCCTGCGCCTCGCGCGTCGCCCGGTCGCACGCCTCGAGGATCGTCGCAAGCTCATGCCAGTGCTCGGGAGGCGCCGACTCGATGATGCCCGCGATGGGTCCATATAAAAGGAGTGCGAAGAGGAAGGTCGGCGTCACCGGCTTGTCGGCGAGGACGCGGGCGTCGGTGTTCCTGAGGCCCTGCAGCAGCAGCTTCTCCACGAGACTTCCGGGGTGGCTCCCGAAATAGGCATCCACCGTCGGCAGCATCGCCGCGAGGAGTCCCCGGCTGCGCAGCACCTCGAAGCTGCGCGCGCCCTGCCCGGTGAGGAACAGCTTCAGCGTCTCATCGAACAGGCGCGCCGGCGGCACGCCGGCGAGGAGCTGGCGCAACGCCCCGATGGGTTTCGCCGTGGCCGGCTCGATCTGAAAGCCGAGCTTCGCCTCGAAGCGCGCGGCGCGCAGCATCCGCACCGGATCCTCGCGAAAGCGCGTCTCCGGATCGCCGATCAGCCGGAGCGTCCGCGTCTTGATGTCCTCGGCCCCGCCGACATAGTCCCAGAGCGAGAAGTCGGCGATGTTGTAATAGAGCGCGTTGACGGTGAAGTCTCGCCGCCAGACATCCTCGTCAATCGTGCCGTAGACGTTGTCTCGCAGGATTCTTCCGCTCGCATCGAACGTGACCTCCGTTGCGGCACCGGGCTCCGCGTCGCCGCGCCCGCGGGACGGGCGCTCCAGAGGCGCCCGCGCCTGGGCCGGAACCGGCTCGGCCTCGAGATCCGGATCGTCGAGCTCCGGGGCCTCGCCATCCTCGGGGTCGGCCTCCGGCAGCGGCTCATCGCCCTGCGAGGGAGCGCTGGTGGCGCGAAACGTCGCGACCTCGATGATGTCGCGTCCGAAGAAGACATGCGCCAGGCGGAATCTGCGGCCCACCAGGCGGCAGTTCCGGAACAGGCGCTTCACCTCCTCCGGGAGCGCATCGGTTGCGACGTCGAAGTCCTTCGGCTCCATCCCGAGCAGAAGGTCGCGCACGCATCCGCCCACGAGAAACGCCTGGAATCCACCCTCCCGCAGGCGGTACAGCACGCGCAGGGCGTTCGGCGAGATGTGGGAGCGGGAAATCGAATGCTCGGATCGCGGAATGATCCGGGGCGTAGCGGCTGGCGTCGCAACGGACGCGTGGGGAGGGTTCACTACCTCGGCTTTCGGCTTGAGCAATCGGGACGGGCCTCTATAATACCGCGCTCTTCCCCCAAGCCCCCGGCCTAAGCTCCCTTCGTCTAGAGGCCCAGGACATAGCCCTCTCAAGGCTGTAACACGGGTTCGAATCCCGTAGGGAGCGCCATGAAATCAATGACTTACGGCTCTCCAGCATCGTCCGTACGGAAACCGTCCGCGATGCGCCGAATGAACTCCAGCTTGTCCGGGGACAGACCTTGGAGTTGGGCCTCAGTCAGGCGCCTCTCGCGAATCAGCCGACCGAAAACCGAGATGAGCTGCGAGTAGCGGTAGTCATACTTTGCGGCGAGCTCGCGCCGACGATGGTTCAGGAAATGTTCAACGGGCCACATGTCCTCCGGCGTCTGCGCGGCTGCGGCGCGCGCCTTGAAGTCTTGAAGGACCTCGGCCAGCTCGGCCTGAAGTGCCACCTCGAACGCCCGCCGCGACAATTTCTTCTCCGCCTCGGTCCACTTCAGCTCGCGCATCGGGCGCTGCACTGTTGCCGCCAGCGGGCGATATGTCAGCGGTTCGATTTCGCCACGTTCGGAGAATCATTCCTTGCGGAATGCGAGCACGTTCTGGGATTGCGCGTTCGGGCCGCTCGGTTTAACCGTCGTCGCCGCGCGCTGCAGCAGAGCCGGCGATACGTTCCAGCGGTGTCCGTCGTCGGTCACGAGGCTTACCGTCTTCTTGTTATACCGCACGAGTATCCCGGTGATCCGAGGTCCGTGCTCAGCCTGGAAGCTCACGCGCTCGCCAACCTTGAACTCGAGCATCGAGGTATGCGCGCGGAGCTGGGCGAACATCTGCAGACGAGCGACGATGCGGTGGTTGAGGTCGATGAGCTCGGATTCGGTCAGTCGGTCGAGATCAATCTTCATGGCCGGTGTACCTCCACATTACATCGACAGCCGCGGATCAGCGTCTGATTGCTAGTGTGCCAGGAACACCCGGACGGCCGCGACCACGTGCGACTGGTCAGCTTTGGGCAGCGCCCCGAGTCGTTTCACGATGCGTGAATCGTTCAGCGTCATGATCTTGGCGGGCCGTACCACCGAGGGCGCCGGGAGCCCTGCGCCACGCAGATTGCTGACTGGCACATCCCCGGGCCACCGCGGGTTGGCGGCACTCGTTACCATCGCGAGGTAGCAAACACCGGTCCCCTGCATATGCCGCGGCGAGGAAAGCACAACGGCCGGACGGACCTTGTCGGTAGCTTGGTCGCTGTAGGGAAAGGGAACGACCACGACGTCCCATGGCTTGAACCTATTTCCCGAGCTTGTCATAGACGGCGTCGTGTTCGCTGCCCCACTCGTCTGCAAAGGCGCCGTAGTCGGTCTGCGCCCGCTCCTCCTCTCCCGTCGGCATGACGAGAGACCAGACCTGTGGCTTCCCGCCCCGCGCTCGGAAGTACAGACGCAGCGCTTCCGTCACCACCTCGGATTTCTTCCGGATTTCCTTCCGGCAGACTTCCGCGAGCGCTTCCTCCATTTCCGCAGGCACGGTGACAGAGATGGCCTTGTATTTGGCTGAGATTTTCATGGGCTTGGTCGGCAATAGTAGTCAATCATATTGAATAGGATTGTCCGGTCAAGGCCTGAGTGAATTGGCTCTCAAGGCTGTAACACGGGTTCGAATCCCGTATCCGTCGGGGGTCGTCAGCGTCGCCGTAAGAGCATTGCTTCCAGCTATCACCGGAACCGACGCATGCCGCCGTCGTCAATTTCGGCGACCACCCCGTTCACATTGACCCCGGAGTTGGCGAGGGGCCTCTGGCTTAGCGCGGGCGCACGTGGCAGCGCATAGACATCAGGCGCGACATGAGGTCTGCGATCGGGAGATGGAGCCGCGTCTGCCGGCACACAGACTTGCGGCCTAATCTACCCGCAGCAGCAGGTCATCAATGGAGCCGATCACGCGCTCTGCTTCGGCCTTGAGCGAGGCGATGGGCTCACCCAAGACGCTGACGGACACCGACACGATCTCAAGCGGATGCAAGACCACGGAGATGTTCTTAATCTTGAACGTCGGATTCAACCTTGGGCTTGCGAGCGTTCCGAGTGCGGAAGTTCTCACCAGGGGAACCACCACGCGGCGATCGTAATCGTCGTAGAGCGAGGACTGAACGGCTACCACGAAAGGGATGACGTCCCGGTGCTTACCGCTGTTGCGGTAGACATCGAACTGGGCCATTCAGAGCGTCGAGTGATCGTCGGCGAAGGACCCATGGTCCTCCGCGAAGCGCTTCCACGTGGCGAGCGTTTGTTTCACCGCCTGTGCATCACTTGCGCGCCGCTTCGCTTGCTCAACAATGAAACCGGCCAGAAGCGACTCAACGACACCCGAGAGATTGTCTGTCAAGCGGCGAACCCGGCTGACGAGATCCTCATTTAGGGTGACATTAACCGGGCGTTTGCGCGCGGTGGGGTCGTAGGCGGGCTTCATATCGACAGTCTCCACTTATGCGCATCGTATGCGCATATGGCAGTCCTGTCAATTCACGCGCGCCTGTCCCGATGTCACTACTCAGGACCCTGAGTCGCTTTGCCGCAGCGCGAGAGAGTCGAAAGCAGGCTGTCGCGTACAATGCTTTTCCTTGCAGCCGGCACCTGCCCTCAAATTCCAAACAGGAGACTGCACAGATGCGCACCGCTTACGCGCTGCTCGCCGCGATCGCTCTTTTTCCCTTGTCGGTTTTCGCTGCGGCTCCCGGGGAGCTTCGCACGATGGCTCACAGTGCCTATGAGTGGTACGACGAGGCCTATCCCGTCGCGGCCAGCAGTCTGGGAGATCACCGCTTCCACGCGCGCCTCACCGACTACCGAATGAGCGAGGTGGTTCGGCGCCGCCAGCACGTCAGCGACCTGCTCGCGCAAGTCCGCGAACTCGCAACCGACGGGTGGAGCAAGGACGACCGCATCGATCGCGTACTCTTTGAATCGCAACTCGGCTCGATGGACTTCTTCGGCCGGAGGCTCAATCCCGAGGGCTCGAATCCGCAGCTCTACGTCGACGAGTGCTCGAACTCGATCTTCACTCTGTTGCAGAAAGAGTATGCGCCTCGTCGCACACGCGCGCTCGCGGCGATGAGCCGCCTCGAGCAGATGCCCGCGCTCCTCGAGGTCGCGCGCACCAACCTGACGGAGCCGGTCAAGCTCTATGCGTCGCTCGCGATCGAGTCTGCCCGCGGCGGCGATGACTTGTACAGCGTGAGCCTGATGACGCTGGCAGAGGGTCTCTCGCGGGCCGAGAGCGCCCGTTTGGTCAAGGCGCGGGACGGCGCGGTCAAGGCGTTACACGACTTCGCCGACTGGCTCGAGACCGGCCTTCCCAAGATGCCGGACTGGCGACCGATGGGTGAGGCGAGCTACAACTATCTCCTCAAGCGCGTCCTGCTGCTGCCGCTCGATGCCCACGACGTGGCGCATCTCGGCGAGATCGAGCTCGCGCGCTACCGCGCCCTCGAGGCGATGCTCAAGGATCCGAGCCTCGCCTCCCCCGACCCGGCGCGGGCGAAGCACATACCGAAAGACGAGGCCGAGTTCCTCGCCGCTTACGAGTCGCGCCTCAAGGAGATCGTCGAGTTCTTGCGGGCCAATCGTCTGGTCACGATCCCGGACTACATGGGGCCCTTTCAAATGCGCCAGCTTCCTGAAGCATTCAAGCCGACGAGCCCCGGCGGTTTCATGAATCCACCGGGCGTCTACGACCAGGATCCCGGCGGCTTCTACTACATCCCGACGTATAACCCCAAGAGCGGCAACTTCTACATCCGCGCGGCCATCGAGGATCCGCGTCCGATCCTAGGCCACGAGGGCATTCCCGGGCACTTCCTGCAGATATCGATCGCGAATCACGTACCGAGCGAGATCCGGCGCATGCAGAGCGACAGCGTCTTCGCGGAAGGCTGGGCGCTCTACGGAGAAGAGATGCTGATGCGTGAAGGGTTGTATCCGGATAACTCGGCAGCCCAGGGCCAGATCCTCAGGCTCAGCCGTTATCGTGCCGCGCGCATCGGAGTCGACGTCAACCTGCACACCGGTCGATGGAGCTTCGAGCAGGCAGTGAAGTACTTCATGGAAGCCGGTGGCCTCGACCGCGAAGCGGCCGAGGGCGAGGCGGCGGGCGCGGCGTCCAGCCCCTCGCAGAAGATCTCGTACATCACGGGCAAGTGGCAGATCATGAGGCTGCTGGGGCGCTATCGGGACCGGGAAGGAGCAAATTTCCGCCTCGGCGCATTTCACGATGAGCTGATCAGCTACGGAACCCTGCCGCTCTCGGTTATCGAATGGCTGATGTTCGATGACGAGAGTTCCGTGCGCGAGGCAATCAAGTAGCGCGCCACGCCAGTGTCCCGTCTCGCTGATTCGTGACGCAGACGGAGAAGAAGCGGCGATTGAGTCCATTGCATCCGCCAAAGAAGAAGTTGGCTATATGACACCTGCAAAGAACAGCATAGTTGTCGGCGACAGTATTCGGGGCATCAAGACCCTGCCAGATGACTTCGTCCATATGATTCTGAGCGACATACCATACGGCATCGGGGCCGACGAGTGGGATGTCCTTCATGACAACAGCAATAGCGCGTTTCTGGGAAGTAGTCCGGCGCAGAAGAAAGCCGGCGCGGTCTTCAAGAAGAGAGGGAAGCCGATCAACGGTTGGTCGGACGCCGACCGAGCGATTCCACGGCAGTACTATGAATGGTGTTCACAGTGGGCATCCGAGTGGCTCCGCGTATTAAAGCCCGGAGGCACGGCGATTCTATTTGCAGGGCGGAGATACGTGCACCGGTGCATCACCGCTCTTGAGGATGCTGGTTTCAGCTACAAGGACATGCTCGCGTGGATGCGCGACCGAGCGCCGCACCGTGCTCAGCGCCTGAGCGTCGTCTACGAGCGCCGTGGCGCCCTACAAACCGCCGCGACTTGGACCGGTTGGCGAGTCGGTAACTTACGCCCCACATTTGAACCGATCTTGTGGTTTGCAAAACCATACAAGATTGGTACGACAATCGCAGACAATGTACTCGCCCACGGCGTTGGAGCCTTCAACGAGGAAGCGTTTGTTCGCTATGGACGGAGTCCGGACAACGTGCTGGCGTGTGGCTTCGAGCCCGGCGAGTCGGGGCTGCATCCGACCCAGAAACCGGTCAAGCTCATGCAGGCGCTGATAGAGCTAGCGACGCTCGAAGGTCATCTTGTGCTGGACCCTTTCTGCGGAAGCGGGAGCACTCTCGTAGCGGCAAGGAACCTGAGAAGAAAGTACCTTGGGTTCGAGATTAATAGAGAGTACGCGAGAGTCGCGGAAGAACGGCTCGTCGACGGGCTCTGCGGCGATTACGAGGCCCAGCGTATCGACAGCAATGGATAGAACCGAACGGTTCTACAAGATCGACCAGCTGCTGAAGGACAGCAAGATCGTGTCGTTTGCGAGACTCAGGGACTCGCTGGGTGTTTCGCGTGCGACCTTGAAGCGCGATCTCGTCTACATGCGCGACCGGTTCAACGCGCCGATCGAATATGTTCGCGCGGGCAACGGGTATCGCTTCGGGAAGCCCCGGGCGGGGCCACGGTATGAACTCCCAGGTCTCTGGTTCAATGCTACCGAGATCTACGCCCTGCTGACGACCCTGCAGCTCCTCAGCAATCTCCAACCTGGCCTGCTGGACGGGCAAGTCCCAGCACTCGTGGAGCGACTGCACGGGATCCTCGGACGCGGCGATCGTTCCTGGCAGGAGATCCAGAAACGCATCCGCATCTTTCAGCCGGAGCGCCGGGGAGCGGACGCCGGCTGGTTCAGCGTCATCGCGGCGGCACTCTTGAAGCGCTCGCGACTCTGGATCCGCCACTACAACCGTAACGAGAATCGCGTCACCGAGCGTGAGGTCTCCCCGCAGCGCCTGGTGCACTATCGCGACAACTGGTACCTCGATGCCTACTGCCATCTGCGGGAAGACCTCCGGAGCTTCGCGGTCGATGCGGTTCAAAGCGCGATCCTGAAAGACGGGAAGGCCAGGGAAATCCCGAAAACCGAACTCGACGAGTACCTCGGCAGCGGCTATGGAATCTTCGCCGGCCGGAAAGTCGAATGGGCGACGCTCAAGTTCACGGCCCGCGCGGCCCGCTGGGTCTGCGCGCAGCGCTGGCATCCGGATGAGCGCCATCACGTGGAGAAGGACGGCAGTTACCTGCTCGAGATCCCCTACGCCGACGATCGCGAGCTCGTCATGGAGATCATGAAATTCGGGCCCGACGTCGAAGTGCTCGCCCCGCCGTCACTGCGCAAGCGGGTTTCCGATCTCCTCAAAGAGGCCGTGCGACGCTACGACTGAAGGCTCACGCCCTGAGCTACCTCCCCTCCCATACTGGCGTCCATCGAAACGAAAGGGGGCGCCCATGGGACAGGTCCATGAAATCGCCGACTCGCTGACCGCGTTAAAGCTCGGCGAGCCACAGACTTATGTCGACCTCACCCTCTTTCCGTTGCTCGGGGATCCGGATGCGGCGCCGGCCTACGTCCTGCTGGACGAGGCGCTCGAGCGCCACCTGGTGCACATCACCGAAGTGTCCGCAGGCGGGCGGGTGCCGGAGCTTGCGTTTGAGAACTCATCCGATGAGACCGTGCTGCTGGTGGACGGGGATGAGCTCGTGGGCGCCAAGCAAAACCGCGTCGTGAACCTCTCCATCCTGGTCGCCGGCGGGAAGAAGCTCGTGATCCCGGTGTCCTGCGTCGAGCAAGGGCGTTGGGTCTACCGGAGTGCCGAATTCCAGGCGGCCCATCGCGCGCTCTTTGCACGGGCGCGCGCCCGCAAGGCCCAGAGCGTCTCGGACTCCTTGCGCTCGCGCGGTGAGCGGCGGGCGAACCAGTCCCAGGTCTGGGCGGACGTCGCCGACAAGGCTTACGCCTGTCGCGTCGAGTCCGAGACGCTCGCGATGTCCGACATCTACGTCGAAAGCGCAGCGCAGCTCGATGACTACGTGCGCGCCTTTCGCGCGCTGCCCGGGCAAAGAGGCGCCGTGGTCGCCATCGGTGGCAAGGTCATCGGCCTCGAGCTGTTCAACTGCCCCACCGCGTTCTCGCGGTATCTCGAAAAATTGGTGCGCGCCTACGCGCTCGATGCCATCGAGACGCCAGCGCTCGAGCCGCGGGTGCCCTTGGCCACGGACGCCCAGGCCTTCCTCGATCTGGTTTGGGCCACGCACGCCGAACGGTTTCCCGCACTCGGTGAAGGGGACGACGTCCGGCTCACCGGCGCGGGGCTGGCGGGCGGCGCCCTCCTTGCGGACGGCCGGCTCGTACACCTGGCGGCCTTCGTGGTGCCGTAGGAGGATACGCGTGGCCTGGTTAAGCGGCTTTCTGGGTTTGGTCCTCGGGGCAACGCTCTCCGGGCTGTACGCGCGCATCGCACTGAAGCGGCTGCGGCTCGAGGTGGAGAGCTGGCGCTCCAAGCACGAGTCGCAGCAACTCGAACGGTCGAGGTTCGAGGCCGAGGCGAAGCGCGTTCCAGCCCTCGAGGGACGCATCCAGTCGCTCCTGGCCGAACTGACAGGCGTCAGGTCCATGAATGTCGAAGTCCAGACACGACTGCAGGAGCAAGCTCGCGCGCACGAAGAAAAGATCGCGGCGCTCACCGATGTACGTGGCGACATCGATGAGGGCCTGAAGACGCTCACCGCCGAAGCTCTGCGCGCCAACCAGGGTGCGTTCCTCGAGCTGGCCAACCAGGTGTTCGAGAAGCACAAGGTCGGCGCCGACGCCGAGCTCATGGCCCGGCAAGCGGCGGTCGCGGAGCTCATCTCCCCGCTCCAGGACATGCTCCAGAGCTATCGGCAGCAGATCGAGCGGCTCGAGCGCAATCGCTCGGAAGCCTACGGGGCGCTCTCCGGGGAGCTCAAGGCGGTCGCCGAAACCCAGCACGCCGTGCGCGCGGAGACCTCGAAGCTGGTGCAGGCGCTGCGGGCCTCGCCCAAGACCCGCGGGCGCTGGGGTGAGCACACCTTGCGGAACGTCCTGGAGCTATCGGGCTTGAGCGCGCATTGCGACTTCTCGACCGAGGAGAGCTTCTGCCGGGGTGAGGATCCGCTACGCCCCGACACCGTCATCCGCCTCCCGGGCAACCGTAACCTGGTCGTGGACGCCAAGACCTCGATGTCCGCGTATCTCGATGCCGTCGATGCCCTGGACGAGGCGGAGCGCGAGCGCTGTCTCGCCCTTCACGCCGTGCAGCTGCGCGCGCACATGAAGAAGCTCGCCGCCAAGGCCTACTGGGATGGACTCACGGTGACGCCGGATTTCGTCGTGATGTTCGTGCCGGGGGATAACTTCTATGCCGCAGCCCTCGAGCGTGATCCCGCGCTCTTCGAGGACGCCGCGGCGCAGCGCGTGATCATCGCCACCCCCTCGACGCTCATCGCGCTTGCCAAGGCCATCGCGTTCGGCTGGCGTCAGGAAAAGGTCGCCGAGAACGCGCAGCACGTCCACGAGCTCGGTCGTGAGCTCTATCGGCGCATCACCGTCATGGCGGAGCATATCCAGAACTGTGGCAACGCACTCGGCAAGTCTGTGAAATGCTTCAACGAGTTCATCGGGAGCCTCGAGCACTCCGTCATGCCCCAGGTACGAAGGTTCAACGAGCTTGAGGTCGAGGGCACGGCTGCGGAGATCCCGGTGCTCGGGCACATCGAGGTCGAGCCGCGGCTGCTGCGGGTAGACCGCGACTTCGCAGAGCAGCTCGCGGTGAGCGCGAACTCGAGCACGGACGCTAAGAGCCTCCCCGCGAGCGCAGCGTAAGACCTCCATGCGTCGCTACAACGGGATAGCGTTACGGTAAGCATCCGGAGAGGTTTTCGTGGCGACATCTGCGGGTAGGGGAGTTCGGCCCGAGAAGCTCGGCCTGGCGCTTTCCGGGGGCGGGTTCCGCGCGTCTCTGTTCCATCTCGGGGTGCTGCGGCGGATGGCGGAGCTCGACATCCTGCGCGACGTGGAGGTGCTCTCTACCGTGTCCGGCGGCTCTATTGTCGGCGCGCTCTACGTGTTGTTCCTCAAGAAGCAGATCGACACGCGCGGCAACCTCACCCGCACCCATTACCTTGACATCGTGGACCAGGTCCAGACGACGATCATCAAGGGGATTCAGCTCAACTTGCGGTTACGCCTGTTCATGAATCCGCTCGGGCTCCTGCGGGTACTCTTGACCGAACACACGCTCGGGCGCCGCATGTCTCGCCTGTACGAGCGGTACCTGTACGGGGAACCGGTACGTCTCCTCGATCTTGATCCGACCTACGCGAGAAGAACGAAATGGTGGCGGCCAGGATACATCCCACTGCGCGACGTCTGGTTTGCTCCGGAAGGACACGACGTAAAGGGGATCTACAAATACAACGCCGGTAACTCGAGCAAGTTGCCTAATCTCGTACTTAACGCGACTTCTTTGAACTCCGGGCAATCGTTCCGCTTTTCGGCAGCCGAGATCGGCGATAGCAGACTCGGGCTCTTTCGCTGGGACGAGATCGAGACGGAGCTCAATCCGCGTAAACGGTTGCTTGAACTGCCCGACTCCACATTTGACAAGGAGGCTTCGGCTTCTCCGAACAGTCCGCTCCACAACTATGCGCGCTGGTGGCGGGAGTTGCGGTTGGGTACCAGGCCTCGCCGGCCCGCGCCCTGCCGGCTCTCGGTTCTTCCGGGGCCTTTCCCGGGGGCTGAGCTTGGTGCGCTGCGCCGCGCCAAGATCGCCGCGTGGTATCTCCTCCGTGGGATCACGCAGGAGATGCTGGTGCGCGGGAGTAACGAATATGCAGGCTGGCTCGAGCGGTTCTGGAACGCAGTCCGCCGCATCGACTCTCCATTCGCCGCCACGTTGTTGGACGCGACGCGACGCGACCCGAACGACCTGGACGTGCTGCTCGAGTGCGTGCTGCAGATCTACTACCTGCGCTCGGCGCAGGCGATGTCGCCGCGCCTGAGGATGGACTACCAGGATCTCGCATTGAGCGAGGCGGTCGGCGCATCAGCCTGTTTTCCGCCGATGTTTCCGCCTTTCGTCGTGCTAGGCGTTTACGACGACGCGCACGTCAGTCGCCTGGCACTCACCGACGGCGGTGCGTTTGATAACGTCGGCACTGCCACACTGCTCGAGGAAGACTGCAATTACATCATCGCGAGCGATACCGGTGCGCTATTGGAAGTCGAGGAGCGCGCCGCCGGTGGTCGGATAGCTTTGGCCGCACGCGTCCCGGGGATCCTGATGGAACGGATCGGGAATCTGCAGAACGAGGAGTTGGAGTACAAGAATGCGCTCGCTGCGCTTGGTACGTCGGGCGACGGGCTGTATGGCCTCGCTTATTTCCACATTGAGTCGCCAGCGGTAGCCGGATCCGGGTGCACGACCGGCCTCGACCGCAAGGTGCTCGGCCGCATCAGGACCGACATGGATGCTTTTGGAGACGTGGAGATCGCAGCGCTGGTCAACCACGGTTACGACGTCGCCGATAGGCACATCCGGGCGAAGTTCGGCAACTCGCCTTTCGTACGCGACCGAAGTCTCTGGACCGCGCCGGCCTCCTCACCCATGACACTTCCCGCACCCCCTGGCGCGCGCGAGCAACGGATTCTGCGGGTTGGGCATGCGCGCTTTTTCCGTGCGCTCAAGCTGGGCATACTGACGTCGTGGCTATTCGTTGCAACTCTTGTCGTTGGTGTTGGTTACGCTGCTCGCGATAGCCGGCTGTCTATGAGCGAGCTTGCGACCGCCGTTGCGGATCAGGTAACCGACTGGATCGAATACTTAGTTCCCGTTGTCGGCGCGAGACTGATTCACACGCCTGTGCCAATACTCTGGGCAATGATCCTGGTTGGAATCACGGCGTGGATCGCAATTTGGGGATGGGATTCCTTGATCGACCACTTGCGCGGAACATATCCGGTGATCGCACGGCGACTGGCTTTCGCGGCGAAATGGACCCGCTCATATGTTGTCAATGTGGTCTGGCTGGTCGGACTTGTTCCAGTCTGGATCGCGCTCGCCATCGCTGCGGCAGCGTGGGCCGCCTATGTTTTTCTCAACCTACCGTTCTTGCGAAAGACGAAGATCCGGTAAATCGAGCTGACCTACGCGGGCGCAATTGAACTAGCAGCCAGCTCCTCCGCGCCACAATCCGAGGTTAGCCGCCAAGGGTCTCTGCAAAGCGCTGGACCTGGGCGCGGACGCCGTCGCGGATTGTGGCGTAAACGCGCTCGGGGAAGGCACGCGGCAGGCGCCCTTCGACGCGCTCGAGCGCAGCTGGAGCTGATTCGACGAACGACTGCATTCGATTCCAGAGATGCGGGACTGTGGTTCGACCGGCGAGCTCCTGCCAGTGGCGGGCGGTGATCTCGTTCAAGCGGTAATGGGCGCCCCGGCCGCGCAGCGACATGGCGAGCTTGGCTTTCTCGATGGCGAGCTGATTTTTGCCCTGACCAATGATGGGCCACGCGGATAAGACGTCATAGAGTGGCGTCAGGCCGTAGGCGCCACCCGCCCGTTGATGCAGAGAGAAGTTTTTGCCGTGGCCGTCGGTCGCCGCGAGCAGCCAGAAAGCGAGCTGCGCGAGCACGAAGCTCGCCTGGTCCCTCGCGCGATACTCGCTGTTGGCAAGGAGTCCCAGCGCGTCCGAGATCGAGGGTCCGCCGTCCGCCTCGTAGCGCAGCGTATGCGGCAGCCCCATCGCCTGGCAGAGGTCTTCCTGCGGCAGGCGTGCGATCCAGGTCCCCTTGGATGGCTTGAAGCGCGTTCTCTGGACCTCTCCCGGGTCCACGCCGATCCACCGACGGTCGAAGCGCGTCACGATGAGCGCGCGTTGCTCGCCGAAGCGCGCGATGGCCACATCCGCCACCGGCAGCTCGAGCTCGCGCAACACTTGCGCGCACAGCCACTCGTTCTCGACCGAATCGGAGAAGTCGCCGCGGAAGCCGCCGATGATGCCGAGCGGGAGCTTCAGGATGTGGGTGGTCGGAGTGGCGCGCTGCGGTCGAAACCACCTGCCCGCCATGTGAAGCAGGGCCGTCTTCTCCTGGGCGCCGGCGAGGGATATGCGGAAATCCTCTGCCTCATCGCGCGCCAGGGGTGTGGCAGTTGTCACATCCCGAAGGATCTGCTCGACCTCCTCCTCGGTGAGCGGCGTGGCATCGATGCGATCCCATCCTAGAGGCTCCAGGTTAGGCGGCAGGAGCTGTACCGCGCCGACGCAGTCACGTCCAATCGCGGTGAGCAGATCAAAGGCATCGGAGGAGCGCGTTTGAAAGCGCGTACGGATGCGGGTGCGGATCTCGGCGCTGTCCGGCAGCAGGTTGTCGAAGTAATACTCGACCGCCTGACCGCGCAGCTGCCGGTCCGCAGTCACGGGCAATGACAGCGAGAGTGCTCGCCCCTGGGGAGCATTGGCCCACGACTCCTCGTAGCGAAAGAAAGGCGTACCGGCGCCCCGGAGGGTCCCCCATTTCCCTACCCGCTCGCCGTTCATCCATACAGTGAGTAAGGTCACCAAAGCGCTACCATTCCGGCGCGCGCGCGCGAGGTGCGGATCGCGGCTTGTCGCTCCCGGGGTCGAGGAGCACCCGTACCTGCAATACCGCGAGCAGCTGCAGCAGTTGCCCGAAGCTCACGCGCTTGGGGTCACGCTCGATCTTGGCGATGCGAGTCTGGTCGAGGCCCGTCAACGCACCGAGCGCAGCCTGGGTGAGCCCGCGCGCCTTGCGGAATGAGCGCAGGTGATTGGGCAGCTGCGCGGGGGTCTGGAGCCACAGGGGTTTCATGCTGCGCAGCATATGTCTTTAACGGCATAAATGGAATATATGACTGTAACGTCATATACGGATTATATGACTCAAAAGGCATAAGTCGACGCGCGCTCATGTGGTGGCGCGGCCGGACCCTGCTAGCGACGAGGGTGCAACTCCGCTCGTGGCGGGGCTTGAGGAAATGTTCGTCGCACCCCTCAGGGCTCGTACCCCGCCCCGCGCAGTACCTTCCCCGGCAGAGCCCCCGTCATCTGCCCGTGATCAATGACCGGTACGCCGTTGACCAGTACGTACTCCATGCCCTGCGACAGGCTGTTGGGGGACTCGTAGGTCGCCGTGTCGCGGATGGTTGTCGGATCGAAGATCACGAGGTCGGCCCACACCCCCTGCTTGAGCACGCCGCGATCCGTGAGGCGCATGCGCTGGGCTGGCAACGCGGTGAA